>Ga0310697_10000160_pt1 | contig 95476 bp, 66 predicted proteins | sample 172DNAGHGlowgp2_FD_203883 | JGI IMG/M metagenome (GOLD analysis project Ga0310697, IMG submission 203883) | Sheep rumen microbial communities from Palmerston North, Manawatu-Wanganui, New Zealand - 1728 DNA GHGlow gp2 (v2) (version 2) | ecosystem: Host-associated > Mammals > Digestive system >...
ACACTGTCAAGTCTTTCAGGAAGCAACGGAAGAGAGTGACAAGGTTTTCAGTACGATGTTAACGATGTTGACAAGCAATTCAGTTTAACCCGGCGAAATCTGTCAAGTGAAATCAGGAAAAGACAACTTACAAGCTCTATTCTGTTATGGTACCATTAAGGTTTGCAATCACTACCATTAAGGTTTGCAATCTCTACCATTAAGGTTTGCAATCCCTACCATTAAGGTTTGCAATCGCTACCATTAATGTTTGCAACAACAGCCATTAAGGTTTACAATCGCTACTATTAATGTTTGCAATCGTAATAGCAGGTGTTGTTGCTTGAGGAGGGTGTTTTGGTTAATTAGTGTTAAGGAACGGGTGATTATCTAAGAACAACGGCTGATTCTCAATAAAAATGAGTATCTTTGCACACGTTCAGTGGAATGAGGGGCTTTACGAAGCCTCTCATTTTTATTTTAACAAACAAAGTTATATGATAGACAAAAACAGTATTCAGACAGCAGTTGGCGAGTGGTTAGAGAAGAGTGACTATTACTTGGTAGACATTGAAATGACTGCTGATGACCGTATTGTGATAGAAATTGACCACGCTGATGGCGTGTGGATAGAAGACTGTGCCGACTTGAGCCGTTTCCTTCAGGAGAAATTTGGTGACGAGTTGGGCGACTACGAACTGGAGGTTGGCTCTGCCGGCATTGGACAGCCGTTTAAGGTGATTCAGCAATATCGCAACCACATCGGCAAGGATGTGGAGGTGCTTGACCAGGATGACCATAAGACGCTGGGCGTGCTGAAGAGCGTCGGCGATGACGACACCTTCGTTGTCACCACCAAGGAGAAGCAGCGCAAGGAAGGTGCCAAGCGCCCCGTACTGGTCGAGGTTGACAAGCAGTTTAGCACCCGTGCGATAAAGTATTGTAAGTATGTGCTGAACTTCAAGTAAAATAAGAAATAAAAAATAAAAATTATATATATCTATGGCAACAAAAAGTGCGAAGGGTCCTTCGATGATTGAGACCTTTCAGGAGTTTAAAGAGACAAAAAACATTGACCGCACCACGCTGGTTAGCGTGTTGGAAGAGAGTTTTCGTAATGTCATTGCCAAGTTGTTTGGCTCTGACGAGAATTTCGACGTGATTGTGAACCCTGACAAGGGAGACTTCGAAATACACCGTAACCGCATCGTTGTTGCTGACGGTGAGGTGGAGGACGAGAACAAGGAGATAGCGCTGAGCGAAGCTCGGAAGATAGAGCCCGACTATGAGGTTGGTGAGGAAGTGAGTGAAGAGGTGGACTTTCAGAAGTTCGGCCGTCGTGCCATTCTGAACCTGCGTCAGACGCTCGCCTCGAAGATTCTGGAGTTGGAGCATGACTCGCTGTTTAATAAATACAAGGACAAGGTGGGACAGATTGTCTCGGCCGAGGTCTATCAGATGTGGAAGCGCGAAGTGCTGCTCATAGATGACGAAGGTAACGAGCTGCATCTGCCCAAGCAGGAGCAGATACCCTCGGACAACTACCACAAGGGTGAGACCGTGCGTGCCATCGTGAAGGAGGTACAGAACGAGAACAACAATCCTCGCATCATCTTGTCGCGCACCAGCACACAGTTCCTGGAGCGTCTGCTGGAGGCCGAGGTTCCTGAGATACAGGACGGACTCATCACCATTCGCCGCATAGCCCGCATGCCAGGAGAGCGCGCCAAGGTTGCTGTGGAAAGCTACGACGACCGCATTGACCCCGTAGGCGCCTGCGTCGGTGTGAAGGGCAGTCGCGTGCACGGCATCGTGCGTGAGCTCTGCAATGAGAATATTGATGTCATCAACTATTCAAACAACACGCAACTCTTCATACAGCGTGCACTGTCACCCGCTAAGGTCACCAGCATCACGCTCAATGCTGAGGAGCACAAGGCTGAGGTCTATCTGCAACCAGAAGAGGTGTCTTTGGCTATCGGTAAGGGTGGCTTGAACATCAAGCTGGCATCCATGTTGACCGAATATACCATCGACGTCTTCCGTGTGGTCAGCGAGAACGAGGCAGATGAGGACATCTACCTGGATGAGTTTGCCGACGAGATTGATCAGTGGATTATTGACTCTATTAAGGCCATCGGTCTTGATACCGCCAAGCAAGTGCTGAACGCTCCCCGTGAGATGCTGATAGAGAAGGCTGACCTCGAGGAGGAGACCGTTGACCACGTTCTGGAAGTGCTGAAGGAAGAGTTTGAGTAAACTGAAAGAGATTAAAAATAAAGATTAAGATGAGAAGATTGGAAGATGTGAGATGGCAGAGGGCTGATGTCTGATGTTCAAATCATAAACTTCAAACTCAAACTCAAACTTCAAAATTGTAAATTGTAAATAGTCAAATTGTAAATCAGAATGGGTGTTAGATTAAATAAAGTATTATCAGAACTGAATATAGGACTTCAGACGGCAGTTGAATTCCTAAAGAAGCGCAATGAACTTGGTGAGGTAAAGGATGACGTCTCGAGCAATACCAAGATTTCAGACGAGCAGTATGAAGCACTGGTCGACCAGTTCAGCAGTGACAAGGCTGTAAAGAACCAGGCAGAAAAGCTGTTTGTCAAGAAACCTAAGGAGAAGAAGGTGGAGAAACCGGAGATGGCTGTCACCAAGACGGAAGAAATGATGGAGCAACGCCCACAGTTTAAAACTCTGGGTAAAATCAATCTTGACGAGATTGGAAAGCCAAAATCTGCGGCTCCAGTGTCGAAAGCCAAAACGGAACCAGAGGCTACTGCCGAGCCTCAGGTGGAAACAGCTCTTCCTGCAGAGGAAGAGAACGCAGTAAGCAATACAGAAACAAGCACTGCGGAAGGTCTTACAGAGGCACGCCACGAGACAGACACTCCAGTTCAGGAAAGTCTTGTCAGCGAGCAGACGCAAGCAGCCCCTGAAGAGCCAGCACAGGAGGCGACAGCAGAAGAGGCACCGGCAAATGAAGAAAAGCCCTCGTTGGCTAAGACCCCTGGTGACTTCATGAAGCCCGCCACCCAGTTTAATGTGGTAGGAAAGATAGACCTCTCCACCCTCAACCAGAGCACACGCCCCAAAAAGAAAACCAAGGAGGAGCGTCGCAAAGAGCGTGAGGAGAAAGCTGCCGGCGAGCGCAAGAAGCGCGAGCGCATACGCACCGACCGTGTCGACATAGAAGCTGCAGCCAAACAGGTTGGCAAGAACGAGAAGAACAACAAGAACAACCAGCAGCAGCAACAGCAGGGAGGCGGAAAGAAAAACAAGAAGAACCGCAACGTGAAGCTGTTGGAGGTGGATGACGAGGCAGTAGCACGTCAGGTCAAGGAGACGCTGGCACGACTGACCAGCAAGACAACGCAGAACAAGAAAGGTGCCAAATACCGTAAAGAGAAGCGTGATGCCGTTCAGGAGCGCATGAGCGAGGAGATGGCAGCAGAGGCAGCTCAGTCAAAGGTGCTGAAGTTGACCGAATTTGTGACGGTTTCCGAGTTGGCAACAATGATGAACGTTGGTGTCAACCAGGTCATTGGTACCTGTATGTCCATCGGCATCATGGTGTCCATCAACCAGCGACTGGACGCAGAGACCATCAACATCGTGGCTGACGAGTTTGGCTATACCACAGAATATGTAAGTGCCGAGGTGCAGAATGCCATCACCGAAGAAGAGGATGACGAGAACGACCTGATATCGCGTGCACCTATCGTTACCGTGATGGGACATGTGGATCACGGTAAGACATCACTGCTTGACCACATCCGCAATACGAACGTGATTGCTGGTGAGGCGGGTGGCATCACCCAGCACATCGGTGCCTATAACGTGAAGTTGAAGGACGGGCGCCAGATAACCTTCCTGGACACGCCTGGTCACGAGGCGTTTACCGCCATGCGTGCCCGTGGTGCCCAGGTGACGGATATCGCCATCATCATCATTGCTGCCGATGACTCTGTCATGCCCACCACCAAGGAGGCGATTGCCCACGCTCAGGCAGCCAATGTGCCGATGGTTTTTGCCATCAACAAGATAGACAAGCCTGGTGCTAATCCCGACAAGATTCGTGAGGACTTGGCAAACATGAACCTGCTCGTGGAAGAGTGGGGTGGTAAGTACCAGTGTCAGGAAATCAGTGCCAAGAAGGGTGTCGGTGTTGACGAGTTGCTTGAAAAGGTATTGCTCGAGGCCGAAATGCTGGACCTGAAAGCCAACCCCAACCGCAAGGCTACGGGCTCTGTCATCGAGTCGTCACTCGACAAGGGTCGCGGCTATGTGTCAACAGTACTAGTGTCTAACGGTACGCTGAAGATTGGCGACATCGTGGTGGCTGGTACCAGCTACGGTCGCATCAAGGCGATGTTCAACGAGCGTAACCAGCGCATAGAGAAAGCCGGTCCTGCCGAGCCTGCCATCATCCTGGGACTGAATGGAGCTCCCACGGCTGGTGACTCCTTCCACGTGATGGAGACAGAGCAGGAAGCGCGCGACATCACCAATAAGCGTACCCAGTTGCAGCGTGAACAGTCGCTGCGCACCACCAAGACGTTAGGTCTTGACGAACTCTCACACCGCTTTGCTCTGGGTGAATTCCATGAGTTGAACATCATTGTGAAAGGTGATACCGACGGTTCTATCGAGGCCCTCTCCGACTCGTTCATCAAGTTGTCGACAGAGAAGGTTCAGGTGAATGTTATTGCGAAGGCTGTAGGTCAGATTAGCGAGAACGATGTCATGCTGGCTTCCGCTTCTGATGCCATCATCATCGGTTTCCAGGTGCGTCCTTCCGGTGAGGCTCGCCGTCTGGCAGAGCGTGAAGGCGTAGAAATCAACACCTACTCCATCATCTATGATGCCATTGACGAGGTGAAGAGCACCATGCAGGGTATGCTTGACAAGGTGAAGAAGGAGATCGTCACCGGCGAGATTGAGGTCAAGCAGGTATTTAAGATTTCCAAGGTCGGTACCGTTGCCGGTGGTCTTGTCACCGAAGGTAAGGTTCACGCCAAGGACAAGGCGCGTGTCATCCGTGACGGTATCGTGATACACACCGCAGCCATCGATGCCCTGAAGCGTTACAAAGACGATGCCAAGGAGGTAGCAACAGGACTGGAGTGTGGTATCTCACTGGTCAACTACAATGACATCGAGGTGGGAGACATCATTGAGACCTTCACAGAGATAGAAGTCGAGCAGAAACTGTAAAAGTGAAGAGTGAAGCGTGAAAAGTGAAGAGTCTGCCTCAGCGCAGAATTTAAGTAACGAATTTGTACGTCAGGTGGCCGAACAGAAATACGAGTTCGGCTTCACCACAGACGTACATACAGAAATCATAGAGAAGGGTCTGAACGAAGATGTCGTCAGACTCATCTCCGCTAAGAAGGGGGAGCCTGAGTGGATGCTTGACTTCCGTCTGAAGGCGTTCCGCTATTGGAAAGAGCAGAAAGAACCAAAGTGGGGCCATGTACACGTGCCCCCCATAGATTATCAAGCCATCAGCTACTATGCCGACCCCACAGCAAAGAAGGCGACAGGAGTTGATGGCGGTTCACCCACCATCGACCCCGAGTTGGAGAAGACCTTCGACAAGCTGGGCATTCCCCTTGAAGAGCGACTAGCACTGAGTGGCAACACTGCTGTTGATGCCATCATGGACTCAGTAAGCGTGAAGACCACGTTCAAGGAGAAGCTGGCAGAGAAGGGTGTTATCTTCTGTTCTATTGGTGAAGCCATCAAGGAACATGGTGACTTGGTGCGGCAGTACCTGGGCAGCGTGGTGCCTTACCGTGACAATTTCTTTGCAGCACTCAACTCAGCGGTCTTCTCTGACGGCTCCTTCGTGTACATTCCGAAGGGAGTACGCTGTCCGATGGAGTTGAGTTCGTATTTCCGTATCAATGCGCGAAACACAGGACAATTCGAGCGAACACTGATTGTGGCAGATGATGATTCGTACGTGAGTTATCTCGAAGGCTGTACCGCACCTATGCGCGACGAGAACCAGCTGCATGCTGCCATTGTGGAAATTATCGTGATGGACAGGGCAGAAGTGAAATACTCTACCGTTCAGAACTGGTATCCTGGTGATGAGAACGGAAAGGGTGGCGTGCTGAATCTGGTGACCAAGCGCGGTGACTTGCGAGGTGTCGGGTCAAAGCTCTCCTGGACACAGGTAGAGACGGGCAGTGCCATCACGTGGAAGTACCCCTCGTGTGTGTTAAGAGGTGACAACTCGCAGGCGGAGTTCTATTCCGTTGCCGTGACCAACAACTACCAAGAGGCAGATACAGGTACGAAGATGATTCATATGGGAAAGAACACCAAGTCGACAATCATCTCAAAAGGTATCTCGGCCGGTCATTCTCAGAACAGCTACAGAGGCTTGGTTCGTGCTACCAGCAATGCTGACAATGCCCGCAACTACAGCTCGTGCGACTCCTTGCTGCTGGGGTCAGAGTGTGGTGCGCACACCTTCCCCTATATGGATGTACATAATGACAGTGCCGTCTTCGAGCATGAAGCAACGACATCGAAAATCTCAGAAGACCAACTCTTCTATTGCAACCAGCGCGGCATTCCCACAGAGCAAGCCGTAGGACTGATAGTAAACGGCTATGCCAAGGATGTGCTGCAGAAGCTTCCTATGGAGTTTGCTGTTGAGGCTCAGAAGCTGCTCAGCGTCTCATTGGAAGGTACCGTTGGGTAGTCAAGAGAGGTAAGATATAAGAAGAACTAAAAACTATAGACTATGAGTAAGCATAAAAGTGGCAAGAGGCTAAACAAGAAGAGGCTGGTGGAGATGTTGCAGACGCTGTTTCAACAGAATCCCAACGAGACGTTCTCGTTTAAGCAAATCTTCAAGAACTTAAAGTTGTCAACCCATCCGGCAAAGATGTTGGCGGTGGAGACCATGGACGAGATGGCATGGGACGACTATCTGACAAAGACGAGCGACAACGCATACCGTCTGAACCTGAAAAACCAGGTACAAGAAGGAACGTTTATTCGCAAAGCCAACGGCAAGAACTCGTTTCAGCCTGATGACGGCGGCAAGCCCATCTTTGTCTCTGAGCGTAACTCGCTGTTTGCCATGAATGGTGACCGTGTCCGCGTTGCCATGATGGCGCGCCGCGAACATCACATCAAGGAAGCCATGGTGGTCGAAATCCTGTCGCATAAGGTCGATCAAGCCGTAGGTAAGCTGAAGGTAGAGAAAGACTATGCCTTCCTCATCACCGAGGGTAACATCTTCGTTCACGATATCTTCATCCCCAAGAAGAAACTGAAGGGCGGCAAGGATGGCGAGAAAGCCGTAGTACGCATCACGCAGTGGCCTTCGAAAGACTCGAAGAATATAGTCGGTGAGGTCGTTGACGTGCTGGGTAAGGAAGGCGACAACAATGTAGAGATGCATGCCATTCTGGCTCAGTACGGACTGCCGTATAAATATCCGAAACATGTAGAAGAGGCTGCCGAGAAGATAGAGCCGGGCATCACTCCCGCTGAGATTGCCCGCCGTGAGGATTTCCGCGAAGTGTTTACTTGCACCATAGACCCCAAGGATGCGAAGGACTTTGACGATGCCCTTTCAATCCGGAAAACAGGAAAGTTATGGGAGGTAGGAGTGCATATTGCGGATGTGAGCCACTATGTCAAGGAGGGTTCCGTCATTGACAAGGAGGCAGTAAAGCGTGCCACCAGTGTCTATTTGGTTGACCGCACCATCCCGATGCTTCCTGAGCGCCTGTGTAACTTCATCTGCTCGCTGCGCCCTGATGAGGAGAAGCTGTGTTACAGTGTTATTTTCGCTTTAGATGATGAGGCGAATGTCAAGGACTACCACATAGCACATACCGTCATCAAGAGCAACCGCCGTTATGCGTACGAGGAGGTGCAGGAGATATTGGTGCCAAGTAAGCGCAGCAAGACAGCTCAGGAGCCCGACTATGCTGAGGAGTTGCGCACACTGGACCGACTGGCAAAGAAACTGCGAGAGCGCCGCTTCAAGGGTGGGGCAGTAAAGTTCGACCGTGAAGAGTTGCACTTCGATATAGACGCCGACGGCAAACCCACACGCGCGTATTTCAAGAAGTCCAATGATGCTACGCAGCTTATAGAGGAGTTTATGCTGTTGGCAAACCGCACCGTAGCGGAGAGCATCGGTAAGGTGAAGAAAGGCACTAAAGCCAAGACCTTACCTTATCGTGTGCACGACCAGCCCGACCCCACAAAGCTGGAGATGTTACGTGAGTTTGTGGTGAAGTTCGGCTATAAGATGAAGACCGCAGGTACCAAGGGCGCTATTTCGAGGAGCCTGAATGCCTTGATGGATGACTGTCAGGGTAAGAAGGAACAGAAGCTTATCGAGACGGTAGCATTGCGTGCGATGATGAAGGCAAAGTATTCTACGCATAATATTGGGCATTACGGTCTGGCTTTCGACTACTATACACATTTCACCTCGCCCATACGTCGCTATCCTGACACCATGGTGCACCGGCTGCTGACGAAGTATCAAGACGGAGCGCGCAGTGCCAATCAGGAGAAGTATGAGGAGCTGTGCGAGCACTGCTCTGACATGGAACAGATAGCCCAGCAGGCTGAGCGTGACTCTATCAAGTACAAGATGGTGGAGTTTATGGGTGATAAGGTGGGAGAAACCTATGACGCACACATCAGCGGCATACAGTCTTACGGTATTTACTGTGAGATTGACGAGAACCACTGTGAGGGTATGGTTCCCATGCGCGATTTGGATGACGACTATTATGATTTCGATGAGCGCAACTACTGTCTCGTGGGGCGCCGCCACCATCATAAGTATCAGTTAGGAGACCCTATCCGCATTAAAGTGGCACGAGCCAATCTGGAAAAACGCCAGTTGGACTTTGCACTTGCTGAAGACTAAGTCACAAACAGGAAAAGCCAAAGAAAAACCACATTTTCTTTGGCTTTTCCGTTGATTTGCACTATCTTTGCAAAACAATAATCAATTACAAAACTTACAACTATGAAGAAGATTCTTTTTATCCTTATGGCTATGATGGTCTTTGGTGTGCAGAACATCAGTGCTCAGGACGCACCGATGAAGATTGTGACAAACCATCCTGATTTTAATATCAAGGTAAAGCGCTGTGCCGCCAGTGGAAAGACGGTAATCCTGGACCTTATCCTTACGAATGAGGGTACCAATGATGTGGAGAATGTTTTTGTATATGGAGGCTGGAGTAATCACTCTGAAGCTTATGATGACCAGGGGAACATCTATCAAAATGATGCTATAGCCGTTAAGGTTGCAAATAGAAATGAATATAGTTGCGGAGATACCGGTCGTTTCAACATTCCAACAGGTGTTCCTATGCGGTTGAGCGTTCGAATTGACGGCGTTCCTACTGCTGCCGAGAGTATCGCACGGTTTAAGTTGTTCGTTAATTGCTCTGCGTGGAACCTCAATGATGAAAAGCCGGTGCTCTTCCGAAACATTCCTATTACCCGCAACTAAAAAGAAATGTCCATGCGTTACACCTTATTATATATAGTAGGGCTCCTGTGCTTTACCGTTCAGGGTGTCAAGGCACAGAGTCAGGTCGATAGCCGCATTGCCGTCAATCAGCAGGTGGATGATAAAACCTTTGTGGTCATCATAGCCAACGAGCACTACAAGCATGAAGAGAGTGTGCCTTATGCCTTGAATGACGGCGAGGTGTTTAAGGTGTATTGCCAGAAGACCCTGGGCATTCCGGAGAAGAACATCAAATATGTTCCGGATGCTACGCTTGGCGAGGTGAACTTTGCACTCTACTGGCTTGACAACGTGCTCAAAGCCTATGACGGCAGCGGGCGCGCTTTCGTCTATTATTCCGGTCACGGCATGCCTGACGAGAAGGGCAGCGAGGCTTACCTGCTGCCTGTTGATGGCTTCAGCCAGAGTACCGAAGGGGCTTTAAGCACGCGTGCGCTGTACAAGAAGCTTGGAAAGATGTCCAGTCACCAAATCGTCGTCTTCCTCGATGCCTGCTTTAGCGGTGCCAAGCGTGACGGACAGATGTTGGCATCATCAAGAGGTGTTGCCATACGCCCTAAGGTCAGCATGGTAGAAGCGAATACCGTTGTTTTTTCTGCCGCACAAGGTGACGAGACCGCATATCCCTTCCGTCAGGGACAGCACGGTCTTTTTACCTATCACCTGTTGGAGAAGTTACAGCAATCGGGAGGTTGTGTTACCCTTGGAGAATTAAGTGATTATGTCACGCAGAAGGTGAAACGCCAGGCAGTACTCGAGAATAACGGGAAGCCGCAGACACCAACGGTGGTGGCTGCTCAGCAAAACGCGGATTGGCGCCAGTGGCAGCTTGCTGCAGTAGCTGCAAAGGACTATGAGACGCGTAATCCAACGGTAGCCAACAATAACATCGCGCCCGCTGGTTCACCCAGCGGGAAGGAAAAGCGCAACCAAGCCATTGCGCCCGCTGGTTTACCCAGCGGCGAGGAAAAACACAACCAAGCCATCGTGCCCGCTGGTTCATCCAGCGGGAAGCAGATGATGAAGGCAAGCCCCGTTGTTGCTGACCTCATCACGCAGGGAAAGAAAGCCGTAAGAGCCATGGATTATCAGAAAGCAAAGGAGTGTTTCACCAAAGCCGCTGACCAGTTCGACACAGAAGCCTACTATCAGTTAGGACTGCTGTATGCCAACAGTAATTATGACGGCTACGACAAGGAGAAAGCCACGACGTACTTCCTGAAGGCCGCCAACCATCAGCATTTGGAAGGTATGTACCAAGCGGGTATGATATTACTGGGTTCCGACAATGCAGCTGCTAAGGTGTGGCTCGGCAAGGCTGCAGGTCGCGGACATGCTGCTGCAGCCAAGCAGTTGTCGAGGTTGAAGTAGTTTTCATAAAGAATAAAAAAAGGATGGCAGCCAAGTCGAAGGCTGCCATCATTTTTTGGGGTATGTTTTGTTTGCTTATTTTGTAGCTTCAAGAACCTGCTTGGCAATCTCATTCTCAGGATCAATCTGGATGAGCTTCTCAGAATAAGCCTTTGCCTGCTCCTTATCTTCCTTGACAATGAAGTTGTAAGCTATCATGTAGCGGTACGACTCAATGATACGGGCACGCTCGGTAGCATCCTTGTTGGCACGGGGCTCAATCAGCTCGATGAGCTTCTCATAGAAAGGCTTAGCCAGTCCGAGTTTTGAATCGGGGTCCAACTGTGCGTTGACACGTGCACGCATAAAGGTAGCGTATTCCTGTGCATTCTCGAACTTGTTAGCCAAGTCAGCATATACACCATCGGCCTTCTGGAAAGCGGCCTTCTTGGCTTCAGCATCCTTCAAGGTACCACCATGCTGCATGTGCATGTTTGCCAGTGTTGCCATGTCGTTGGCGGTAGCCTTCTCGACATTATTCAGGTAGTCTTCGTAATGCTTAATGGCATTGGGATAGTCCTCCTGCTGCTGATAAGCATCAGAGAGCTGCTTGATGACACCAGCGCGCTTGGCTTTGTTGTCCATATCCTCCTGCTCCAGTGCTTTCTTATACATCTCAATAGCCTCAGGCAATTTCTTGGCACCACTAAGTGCATTGCCATAGTAGGTGTAGTCATAGTAAGAGAACTTGGCAGAGTCAGAGGCATTGAACAGGCGGTCGGCATACTTGAGGGCTTCGTCATAGTTCTTCAGCTCCGTATTGTTGAAGAATGCCAGACGGTTGAAGGCAGCGTGACGAGGCTTCTTGGTAAGACCAAACTTGGCAATGTCAAGACTCTTCTGGTACTTCTGCTTGAAGAAGGCTGCCATAGCGTAGTCACTTAGGTCGCGCTCTTCCATCAGATTCTTGTCGGCCTTGTCATAGCTAGCCAGTGCCTGGTCGAATTCGTTAGCCATGTAATAGATGCGGCCAGCGAGGGCGTCAACGGCAATGTCGCTACGCTGTGCACGCAGGTCGTTAAGTTTGGCTACGGCCAGGTTCGGATTGATTTTACGATAGACGTTGGCATACTTGTAATAACCTGTGGGATCCTTGGGGTCAGCATAGACAGCCATATCGTAGTACTGAGCAGCAGCACCACCGTCATCAGCCAAAGCCATGATGTCACCTAACAGGATGTAGGCGGGAGCATACTGGTGGTTCTTGACACTCTCCAGAGCCAGATTCGCATAGTTGCGGGCATTGGCAGTGTCCTTAGCCTCGTAGAAGGCGCGTCCGAAGGCGACGAGGTTCTCTGCATTCTTCTTGTTTGCCTTGAAGTAAGGCTTCATCTGCTTGTCGAGGTCTGCGGGTTTGCTACTGATAATCTTCTTTACAGCATCAACATCGGCTTTAGAGCCGTCTTGTGCCATAGCGGCGGTGCTGAAACCTGCGGTCAGCACGGCCATCAACAGATATTTCATTGTTTTCATCATCTGATAAGTTATTTAATTTGTTATTGTTATCTTGTTATATATTTGTGACGATTATAACTTGAAAAAGTTATGTTTTTTATTCTTTATTCACAAATACGTTCCGTACGTTCATGCCAGCCTGGATGGTGAGCAGACCTGCCCTGTGAATTATCATCTGTCCCTTTGGCAGGCGGCAGAAGTGTGCAAAACCGGTAGGCAAACCATTGCGAGGCTCGTTAAGTATTGCATAGATGGTGCGAACGAGCGGGTAGTTACCATTGTATATATAGTACTGATAGGGTCGCCAGCTGTTCTGCACGGTGGCAGAGTCCATGCGGCTCACTTTCATGACGGTAATATTCTTCTTAAAGGTGACATTGGTGGTGTCGCGGCTGTCGTTAAGCCAGTTGCTGCCTATGATGCCAAAGGCATTAGGATGGCGTTCTACATAATCGATAACGGCAGCGCTGGTCTTTACTGCTCCGATGTTGGGAGCACTGAACTCCTTGCCTTGCAGCAGGGAGTCGACACACCAGCGTACGGTGCTTGACAACGGATTGTCGAAGACGACATCGACAACACCCAGTTTAGAGGAGGGATAGATGTCGCTCCACTGTGACACCTCACCACGCAGTATGCGTTTGAAGTCGCGTATGGTAATGCAAGTGTCTGGGTTTTGGTTATTTACGATGATGGCTAATCCGTCATAAGCGATAGGAATAGTTCTGGGCAGGTACTTACGGTCTACGAGACTTTGGCGCTCCTTCTTTGTCAGGTCGCGTGTGGTAAATGCCAGCCATGTTTCAAGTTTGACGAGCTTCTGTACAGCCTCTTGCTCATTGGTGTATTTAGCTTCGAGGGTGTCGAGCGGATTTTGGTAATGGAAGACATCCAGAGCTTCATTCAAGATGGGGCTGAAGCTTTCGTCTGCCAAAAAATAGCGTGCTGCACGCTGATAGTCTTGTTCGGCTTTAGTATTTTTAGGCTTGTTCCCACAAGCGAGGAACAAGCCTAAAATGAGTGTTAATCCAATAATATTATTGAATGTTGATTTCATTACAAACAGTTTGTATTGAGGTTTAGTTTTGCAGTTTGAAGCTTACAGGCAGTGTAAACTTACAGCGCACTGCCGAGCCATTCTGCTTACCAGGAATCCAACGAGGCATGGCTTTAACCACGCGGATGGCTTCCTTATCCAGTGAGGGGTCAACAGAGCGAACCACGTTCACATTTGAAATCGAACCGTCCTTCTCTACGACGAACTGTACGATTACACGACCCTGGATACCATTCTCTTCAGCAGCCACCGGATATTTGATGGTTCTGGAGAGGAACTCGTTACGTGCGGCATCGCCACCAGGGAAGGTAGGCATCTGCTCTACGTAGTCGAACACCTTGGTCTCCTCCTCCTTCGGGGGTTCGGGCTGTGCGATAACTTCCTTAGCCTTCAGCACCTCGCCGGCAGCCTCGTCGTTACCTTTCACATCAAACGCACCGATGGCGGTGTTGGTCTTGCTCAGGTCTTCCTGTGACTTAAGCTCTTCCTCAGGCTTCACCTCGCTGTCCTTCTTAATTTCAGGAGCGGTGAACTTGACGGAGCTCTTCACTTTCTCTACCTCAACCTTCTCAAGTTTCGGTTCTTCTTTCTTCTCAACCTTTGCCTCCTTCTTCTCAGCCAGCTTTGACAGCTCGATGTCAGCCTCGATGGCTACATCCTGCTTCATGGCGTTTTCTACAACACCCTTGATAGCAACGAAAGCCGCAATAGCTACGCCGATGAGGAACATCACCAGCAAGGACTGTACATTACGCTTGCCGGTCTCTTTGCGCAGTTGATAAGCACCGTAGGCATGGTTTTTGTTCTCAAATACGAGATCTACCCAGCCATTGTCTATAAGATCTATCTTTGACATAGTTTCTTAATCGTTTAAAAGGTTAATCACCGACGCTTACTTGACACCTGCCTTCGTGATGAGCTCACGATCCTCAGGGCCAATCTTGTCAATGACATACTTATCAATACTGCAAATGAGCATCTCGTCGAGTGCAGCAACCATGTTGTCATAGGTAGCTGTATCCAGCGGACGGATGATGACGGTCATAGTCGGAACCTTCTCGCCATTGGGGAGCTCACCTCTCTTCAGCTTTGACAGCTCTTGCTGATACTGCTCGTCTGTCATCTTGCTGTTGTAGGCGGTCTTCTTGGCATCGAGTTCTTTCTTAGCCACCATGATCTTGGCAACGGGGTTCACACCTTCCTCTGTCGTGTGGTTGATGAGGACGTCGCGAATACCCTTGGCACCATACGAGGTCTTCTTCACACATGAGGGATCCTCATAGTTGGGAAGTCCGGCGATGTACCAAACCTGATCGTTTGCACCTAAATAGAGCGTAATCGTGTGAGAAGCCTTTGTTACTGACTTATCTTCTTTCTGCACGTTGTCATCGTTCGACGGCATCGTGAGCTGCATCGACTGGGGCTTAGCCAGTGTGGTACACAGCATGAAGAAGGTAATCAACAGCATCATCATATCTACCATCGGCGTGAAGTTCACGCGGGTATCCATCTTCTTCTGTTTACTTAGATTCTTTTTTGCCATAGTTTATTCCTCCGATGCAGTTTTAAGATTAGTAATCAACTGGTAACGGTTCTCGTTCATGTCCTGAAGCTCAGACATCATGTGCTTTACTGCCTTGTAAGGAGTCTTGGCATCAGCCTTGATGGCTATCTTGATGTCTGGATTAGCATCGCGGGCGGCTTTCACCCACATCTGGAACTCGCTCATCTTCCCATTGATACTGTCAGTGGGAACGCCGAGTTTCTGGATGGCCTCGCTCATCTTTTCGGGCTCGAGGCTGAGGTATGCTGCAAGTTTGTCCATGGGGGCGCCAACCATAGGATCTTCCAGGAAGTGCTTCTGCTGGTTTGCGTTGAGATTCAGGCTGTACACGTCAGTCATCGTCTCTAACATCGCCTTCATGTCATTCTTGTTTTCAGTGCCGAGGTAGATCTGACCAGCCGGGCTTACCAGGATGTTCAGAACATTGCTCTCAGGCACCTTGACCTCCGACACCGAACCAGGCGCGTTGACTTGTATGGGCTCCGGCGTCAAGAATGTTGATGTCAACATAAAGAAGCAGAGCAACAAAGTCATCACGTCTGACATGGGCGTCATGTCAATCCAGATGTCTTTTTTCTGTATCTTAACTTTAGCCATTCTAAAACGGTTTTAAAAGGTTTTTGAGATGGAACTAAAGATTAAGCCTCGTTGTGGTTGGAATCGTATGTAGCAGCGACGGTGAAACCAATCTCGTCCATTGCGTAAGTAAGCTTATCAATCTTGTTAGAGAAGAAGTTGTAAACAACGGTAGCAACCCAAGAGGTCAAAATACCAGATGCAGTGTTTACAAGAGCCTCAGAAATACCGGCAGACAGAGCCATAGAGTCAGCACCACCACCAGCAGACAGAGCCTGGAACGATCCAATCATACCGAGCACAGTACCGAACAGAGCGGTCAGGGTACCCAGAGAAACGATGGTAGCAACCATTGCCATGTTCATCTGCAGGGTAGGCATCTCCAGCTGAGTAGCCTCTTCGTGAGCCTGCTGAATCTTAGCAATCTTAGCGGCCTTCTTCAGTGTGTTGTCAGTCTCTACAGTCTGATACATGTTGATAGTTGACAGAACGACGTTGCCAACAGAACCCTGCATCTTGTTGCACAGAGCCTTAGCCTCATCAAACTTCTGAGCCTTGATGGCGTCCTTCACCTGAGCAGTGAACTTAGCGAGGTTCATCTTACCAGAAGCGGTGCGGATAGCGAAGAAACGCTCGAAACCGAGGCAGATAACGGTGAATAACAAAGTCAGGATAAGACCTACAACGAAACCACCTTTATACACTGTACCAAGCAGGTTAGCGGGATGTCCAGTACGGTCACCACCGATGAAGTTGTCGGGGTTACCCATCACGAAATACCATACGCAATAACCTAATACACAGCAGATAACGAGGATGATCCATGCATTCTTCATACCTGTGAAGCCCGAAGTCTTGGCTGGGGCTGCAGCCTTTGCATTTGTTGCCATAAATTTTAATTTTAATTTTTTAGTTATAAATAATGTAGTTATTAAATTATGTATCTGATTTAAAGTAGTTTGTCTTTGAACAAGAAGTCCGTGGCTAGCTAGAGGGTACTTCCAATTCTCGGCAAAGATAAGCATTTAAGACGGACTTTCGTTCAATTTAAGAACTTTTAACTTGATATTTCTCAATTTCGTTCTTTTATTTTAACATTTACCGTCTATTCTACTACTTCAAGGCTGCCAGAGCCTCACCAATACGGCGCATAGCTTCTTCGATGTTTTCGTCGCTGGTGGCATAGCTCATGCGGAAGCAGTCTGGGTCGCCGAAGGCATCGCCGCCCACTGTGGCTACATGTCCTTTTTCGAGCAGGTACATTGCCAGGTCGGTGGAGTTCTTGATGACAGTGCCATCGGGTGTCGTCTTGCCGTAGAAGCTGGAGCACTTGGGGAACAGGTAGAAGGCGCCTTCGGGAATGTTGACTTCCAGTCCAGGAATCTTCTTTGCCAGTTTCACGATAAGGTTACGGCGGCGCTCAAAAGCCTGACGCATCTGTTCTACGCATTCCTGACTCTGGGTGTAGGCAAATTCGGCAGCCTTCTGACTGACGCTGCACGGTCCGCTGGTATACTGTCCCTGCAGTTTGTTACAGCCCTTGACAATCCATTCGGGAGCTGCGATGTATCCAATGCGCCATCCGGTCATCGCGTATGCCTTGCTGACACCGTTGACAATGATGGAGCGCTCCTTCATGCCTGGAAATTGAGCTATCGACTCGTGTTTGCCTACGTAGTTGATGTGCTCATATATCTCGTCAGCCAGCACGTACAGGTCTTCGTGTTTCAGGATGACTGCTGCCAGTGCTTCCAGCTCCTGCTTCGAATAGACGCTGCCCGTAGGGTTGCTGGGTGAGCAGAGTATGAGCAGACGGGTCTTGGGTGTGATGGCGGCTTCCAGCTGCTCGGCAGTCATCTTGAAGTTCTGTTCAAAGCCGGCTTCAACGATGACGGGTTTGCCACCTGCCAGGAGTGCCATCTGCGGATAACTTACCCAGTAGGGTGCGGGTATGATGACTTCATCACCTGGGTTAACCAGTGCCATTACCGTGTTGCAGACGCTCTGCTTGGCACCGTTTGACACCAGAATCTCTGCAGGCGTATAGCGCAGGTGGTTTTCGCGCTCCAGCTTTCGGGCAATGGCCTGACGCAGGTCAGGATAGCCAGGAACAGGTGAGTACTTCGAGTAGTTCTCGTCAATAGCAAGTTTGGCAGCTTGCTTGATGTGGTCGGGGGTGTTGAAGTCGGGTTCTCCTACACTCATGTTGATGACATCGATGCCCTGAGCTTTCATTTCAGAACTCTTCTGTGACATTGCCAGCGTGGCAGAGGGTGCCAGGCGTTGCAAGCGATCGGATAATTGTGCCATGTGTTTATTCTTTTTAATTTATATCTTTTTATGCTTACTTCAGGTGTAGCGTGTGTCCCATGCGCTCCTTCTTTGTCTGCAGATAGCGCAGGTTATAGGGGTTGGGCGTAGTCTCGATGGGTACGTTCTCCACGATTTCCAGTCCGTAGCCCTCCAGTCCTACTCGCTTCACGGGGTTGTTGGTCATCAGGCGCATCTTCTGTACGCCCAACTGACGCAGTATCTGTGCACCACAGCCGTAGTCGCGTTCATCGGGTTTGAAGCCCAAGTGTAGGTTGGCATCAACGGTGTCCAGTCCTTCTTCCTGCAGTTTGTAGGCAGCAATCTTGTTCATCAGTCCGATGCCTCTTCCTTCTTGTTGCATGTAGACAATGACGCCTCGTCCTTCCTGCTCAATCATCTGCATTGCCTTGTGCAGCTGTTCGCCGCAGTCGCAACGTTTTGAGCCCAGGATGTCGCCCGTCATGCACGAAGAGTGTACGCGAACTAGAACGGGTTCGTCCTCTCGCCATTCGCCCTTAATCAGTGCCATGTGTTCCAGTCCGTTGGACTTCTGGCGGAAGGGGATGAGTCGGAAGTGGCCGTAGTCTGTCGGCATGTCAACCTCCTCGCCTCGCTCCACCAGGCTCTCTTTTTTCAGGCGGTAAGCTATGAGGTCTTTGATGGTGATGATTTTCAGTCCGTGCTTTTTGGCAAAAACCAGCAGTTGCGGCATGCGTGCCATCGTGCCGTCATCGTTCATGATTTCAATGAGGGCTCCTGCAGGATACAGTCCGCTCAGTTTACAGAGGTCGATGGCGGCTTCGGTATGACCGGAGCGGCGCAGCACGCCGTTGTCTTGTGCATACAACGGATTGATGTGACCAGGTCGGCCGAAGGTCTTGGGTGTTGATGCAGGGTCTCCCAGTGCGCGGATGGTTGCTGCGCGGTCGTGGGCAGAGACGCCTGTCGAGCAGCCTTCAATCTTGTCGACAGTCACCGTAAACGGGGTGCCTAACAGCGAGGTGTTATCCTGTACCTGGTGTGCCAGTTCCAACTCCTGGGCACGGCTGATGGTGACGGGAGCGCAGAGCACCCCGCGTGCGTTCTTCAGCATGAAGTTCACCATCTCAGGCGTTATCTTCTCGGCAGCACAGATGAGGTCTCCTTCGTTTTCACGGTCTTCGTCATCTATCACAATGACGAACTTGCCTTCCTTAAAGTCGACAAGTGCCTCTTCGATGGTGTTCAGTTTGATGTCTTCCATATCTTTATATATATAATGTACGTAAAAAGTGTTGTTTTATTGTTTGTCGCCCTCTTTATCTTTATTTACATAGAGGTATTCGTTCATCTCACCTTGGTGGTAGCCCAGTTCTTCGAGCTGTGGCAGCAGCCGCTCGTTGACGCGCTGTATCTGCTGCAGGTCCTTGTACAGGCGGAAGCGGAAGCGCAGCATGCGGAAGTAGAAGAAGATGCCCACCGGCAGTAGCAGTCCCGTCAGGGCATTCATCCAGCGGCGCTTGAAGGGTCTGGTATGCGCATTGGCGATAATGACGGGGTACTTGTTGATTTCCGTGAGCACCAGTTTGTCGCGTGTGGCTGAGAGGTCTTCAATAGCCACTTCCAGCACGGTGGCAATGTGCTCAATGGCATTGTCGTCACCTGCGCGGAAGAAGACCTTGATGGGGTTGGGCCAGTTCAGCAACTTGTGCTTCTGGTTGTAGGCACGAATCTCCTTCTCGATGCTTATCAGCATGTCGGCATCAATAAGGTACTTCGGGTCTTCAATGATGACCTCCTTGCGTACGATATGTCGCTTCTGGCGCAGTCCCAGGACGCGCATCATCAGTGTCTTGTACAGGTCGACATTGAATACCGTTGAGTCTTTGTTGGCTTTGTATGTGAAGAAGAAGGCGATGGGTGACAGCACGGCGGTACCCAGCAGTTTGCCGAACCATACTGTCCACTCGTCGGCACGAGCCATACGCATGCCGGTGTTGTCAAGGATGTAGAACACGATGAACACGATGACGCTGATGATGACGGGAACACCCAGTCCGCCTTTGCGGATGATGGCTCCCAGGGGTGCGCCGATGAAGAAGAAGATGATGCACGAGAGCGACAGCGTGAACTTGTTGATGGCTTCCATCCGGTGCATGCGTTCATCGCGATTCAGCCATTCGGAGTAGTCGGCTTTATACTCCAGATTGGTGTATGCTGTATGAGCATCATTAACCGCTACGCGTACGACATTCTGCTTCTGCTTGTCAGGCAGATTCTGGTAGGCGCTGTCAATATTCACGATGTGTCCCTGTTTGATGCGCGAAGCCAGTTTCAGCGAGTCGTTGCGCGACAGGGTAGGGCGGTTGAACACTATCTGCTTCGCTTCGTAGTAGTAGGCGTGACCCACAGAGTCGTTGAATTCGTGTATCGAGTCCAGGTCATGCAGAATGCGGCCAAGTGCCTTTGAGCGTGCATCGGCAGCAATCTCGCCCACTTCCGCCATGTTGAAGCCATCATCAAAGTCTAGCAGGATGCGCTTGTTAGAGAAGGTCTCACGCCGATAGGGTACGTTGGCTTGGACGCTGATGCCCGACTGGCGCATGTTCTCAAACCACTCGCCGCTATAGAGTGTCAGCAGCAGGTGCTTCTTGTCGGCTGTTGACTGTATGCGACCGGAGTCTGCCAGGATGACGGCAGCGTCCTCGTAGCCGCCGTTCATGCGGTATATCATGATGCCATACAGCACGCCGCGGTCCATGTCCTTTTCGGCTACATAGAGGTTTGAGCCTGGTATGCCGTCATAGAAGATGCCTTCTGGAATCTCTACCTCAGGGTTCTTCTGCTTCATTGACAACAGCAGTTGCTGAAACGAGACGAAGGCCCTGGGACCTACAAACTCCTGGAACAGGAACGAGATGCAGGCAATGGCAATGGTGATGACAATGAGCGAGCGCATGGCTTGCATCAGCGATATGCCTGCCGCCTTGATGGCTGTCAACTCGGAACTCTCGCCCAGGTTGCCAAAGGCAATGAGTGATGACAGCAGGATGGCAAGCGGGAAGGCTTGCGGCATGAGCATCAGTCCCATGTACCAAAAGAACTGTGCCAGCACTTCCATCGAGAGTCCCTTGCCTATCAGCTCGTCAACGTAACGCCACAAGAACTGCATCATCAGCACAAACTGGCAGATGAAGAAGGTTGCCATGAACAGTAAGCCGAACTGTTTGGCAACGAACAGGTCTAATTTCTTGATGCGAAACATCATTCAGCCTGCAAAGTTACGAAATAATTGAGAATTGACAACTGATAATTGATAATTTTTAATAATCAGTAATGTCAATTCTCAATTCCACCTATTAGCAATACTCTGTTTCCTACAGTCCGCTGGCACGGTGCAGACGCTCCAGATTGTCGTCCCAGATGCCGCGCAGGTCAGCCTCCTCGTCATCATCGGCAGCATAGTCGGTAATGAGCAGCGAGAGATGCCCCGTCTCGTTGCTCTCCACGATGCGCATCTCCCAGTAAGCCTCGGGCGTGTCCTCGTGGTAGTCCCACAACATGCGGATGTGGTCCATCTTTTCTATCTCCAGGATGCGCGACTGTTTCGTGTCGCGTTCCGTCCAGGGTTGTCCCCATGTGAATGTCATCTGGTTGTGCCCGTCCTCTACTACTTTGTCGGCAAGCCATTTCTGCATGCCTGCTGCGTTGCTTATCATATCCCAAACGATGCGTGGCGAACGCGTTGCCAGCGGGTATTCTATCGTTAGTTTCTGCATGTTATTTTTGTGTTTTAGGTTCTTATTACCACGTTTCACCCTGCAAAAATACAAAAAAATCCTTTAACGAGAAAGTTTTTTCCCAAAAAAGTTTTGGAAGTACAAAAAAATATGTTACCTTTGCACCCGCTTAACAAATGATGGCGGGGTAGCTCAGCTGGTTAGAGCGTCGGATTCATAATCCGGAGGTCGAGGGTTCGGGTCCCCCTCCCGCTACAAAGAACGTCCTGTAAAAATCCTTTTACAGGCGTTTTTTGTTTCCCCTATGTCTTACTCCCGTATGCTCATTAGATTCGTTGAGCCGACTCAAACGATCAATCGAGCCGACTCAAACGATCAATCGAGCCGACTCAAGTGATATGGTACGCTTTGGACTGACTTTTTTCCCATTCACGATGTACAGACCCTTGGTGGGCTGTGCAAACTGCCGGTCGGTGAGATTGTATAAGCAACAGACTATACCCTTTCGGTCTCAAATAACCGAACAGATTTGCCACAAATAACCGAACAGATTTGCCACAAATAACCGAACAGATTTGCCACAAATAACCGAACAAATTCGCCACAAATCACCGAATAAATTCGCCACAAATCACCGAATAGATTTGCCTCAAATCACCGAAAATCCACAAAAAGTTTGGTTTAATCAAATAAAAGGTGTACTTGACCAGGCATTTATGGCGGTAATAATTGGTGTGGGTAAATACGCATACCGAAGGAAGGATGGTGTGTATGTTCTTCCTATCGGTTGCTTGAAGGACTAACGGTATTTTGCAAAAGTTTCGGTGTAAAGTTGGTATGCTTTGAGCAATAATGAAGAAAACAATCTGCCCCCGACTCTCACGAGCCAGGGGCAGGAACTTACTAAATTCATTAACTAATTAACAAATCATTAATGGCCCAAGAGCGTCTCGCGACTTCCCAAAAGTATGCGGGCCAATCTAAAAACAAATTCTTCATATACTCCTCCGCTCTCAGCGGAGGGTATTTCTTTGCCGCCCCATGCAAGGGGCGGCTATAGGGTTCACCGCACAAGGGCTTTCACACCCCTGTGCGGTTTGGGGGTTACCATTCTTCATCAGTTTCATGTCCGAGAGCTCCGCCGCCTGGCTGTGGTTCACTCAATAATTGCTCACCGCTACCAGCCAACAGTCCTTGGGTCATCTGTAATTCTATTGCCTCTACAGAAGGCTGAATATATTTCTTTTTCATTTTGTTCTCATTTTAAAAGATTAATAATCATGTCAACCATCACTTATTTCAACTGTGTACCAGCTACGCTGTACTGGACACCGTCCTTCTCGATAACGAGGCGACCATCCTTAACAACTTTCTTCACACCTTCCTTCTTAGCCTGAGCGGTAGAAACAGCGTTGATAGCTGTTGTCTCACCATCCATATCAAGAGCCAAGAAATGAGATTGAAGAGCGCCACCAGAAATCTCAAGATATGCTTTGCGGGCTGCAAGAGTAGATCCAGATGCAACAGGAGCAAAACCATACTGACCGCCGACCTTGAAGAATCCATAAATTGTGGAACCATCACCATCAATAGGTGTGTCTGAATATTTCAGCTTGTTAACAGATGCCAAAGAAGCTGACACAATGTCATCAACGGATACCGTCACTGCAGCTACGCCCTCTGATGCTGCCTTCAGCAAGATTGGTGTGTTTGCAGGCACCTCTGTTACTTCTTCTGTAGTTACGGTCGTTTCATCTTTACCGGTAACGATATACGCCTTAATATCAGCAGCATTTGCCTTTGCCATATCAATAGCTCTTGTGGTAACAAAAGTTGCATACTGCGAACCTGCTGTAATGGTGAGATCTGTTGCACCTACAACTGACGCTCCAGCAAAATAAGTATTTGAGGAGTTACGGTAAATACGAACAGTACCATTGTCCTCGATTTCATTAGCGGCTAATGTATGGCTAACGCCTGCTACAGCTGCAGAACCCGATGTTGATACAGAAGTCTTTGGTGTTTTACCAACTTTATAAGCCTTGGTTGCACCCTGGAGATATACAGTCAAAATGTCTCCTGCCTTAAATCCACCAGTCATCGCAAGCTCATAATAGTTATTATCACCATTCATTTTTGCACAAAAATATGTTCCATCCTGTGAACCTGCTGGTACAGTGCCTAAAGACCCTTCAGTACTATAGTATTTAAGGGTACAGCCTCCTTGAATAGGTGAATCATCTACCCCAGAGAGATATCCACTGCAAGCAACCTTTTTGTTAACGGTAAGGCTAACAACATTGGAGGTTACATTACCTGCTGAGTTTGTTATTTTAACCTTGTAATAGTACACGTTCGTCCCATCGGGATCATAAACGGGAGCAGTCAATGTGTATGAAGCATTTGTTGCGCCTCCTATTTCAGACTCACCATCTCCATCAGCATCGCATGTAAACCACTGGTATGTTGGAGCCGGAGAACCTGTTGCTTCAACGCTAAACGAGGCAGTGTTATTACCTGGAACGTTAACATTTTCTGGCTGAGTAGTTATAGTCGGTGCAACAGCAGCAACGTATTGAGCATATATAGAGCCGGATGCTGTTGGATGGTACAAGTCACCAGCATCACCTACCTTTGTTCCATCCGATGCTTCAGTAAACCATCCATTAAACACATAGCCGGCATTCGGTGTGACTGCAGGAAGTGTTACACCATAACCAATCTTGCTCTCCGTGTCGGAAGTGGTTGCACAAGTTCCATTAGCGCCTGCAACATACGTTACTGTATATGCACTTGTAAGTGTTGTTGTGGTAAATTTTACACCAACACTTTTCCAGTCACTTGTTGTAGAAAACACCAAATAATATTTCCCACCATCTGTCAGAATGTCTGAAGGCCAATAATTGATTGCTGTCACCCAATTTTTTGGAGACATCATAAAACTGCGTGATTCATCTTTTACTGTACCATTTTCCTTATAGATATACAAAATACGATCCGTACTATTTCCATTCGACTTAAACGAAATGGTACCTGCAGAAGTTGCAGAAGGAACCTCTACTTTCACAGTTTTGTTTTGATACTTTGCCTCACTAAACGTATAAGTATAAGTGTAAGGTTCGGCATCGCCAGATCTATTTTCATTGTCTAACGCATAAACAATGTCTTCTGCCCACGCCCCCGTCACACACAAGACGAGTAGCGTCAATAAGGTAAAAATTTGTTTTTTCATACTAGTTGTTGTTTTATTAAGTTAATACTAAAAGTGAATTCCTCTTACTCTGGGGGAGACTGTACTAACCTTATAGATATAAAAGAAGCGCAGACCTCTCCGTACTCCCAGACAGGTCTACCACAACCCATATACTCCATACTTCGAAGCCTGCACGTAAAGCGCAATGCTCCAATGGAGTATAATGATGCTCTTAAAATTCCGATTCGAGGTGGTAGTTCGTCTGGGAATTGAGCGTCAAAAAATGTCTGCCATTAAGACGTTAATGTCAAAATGACGCGACAAAATTACGAAATATTTTTGTAACATCCAAAAAATTTGATAAAAAAATAAGGTACAGGGAGTTCGGCTTCCTATACCTTAAACATATGACACCACCCAAAGAGATTAGGGTCCATAACTTGTTTATAGACTGACGAAAAAGCAGAAATGTATGCAGGGCATAAATTCGTGGATTATTTATTTGTTCAGTTCTTTTTCCATCAGAGCAAGGAACTGCGTGATGACGTTTGCGTCAAGGAATATCCGCTTCATTTGTACTTCTCTGTCAGGTATTCGTAACGCAGACGGTCGAGTTCATCGTCACTGATATGCCAAGGGTTGCCACGCATGAACCGCTGCACACGAGGAGTTAGTTGTGTAGCGAGATCGGGCGGGATGGTTTCCGCTTTTGCCGTTTGCGACACTGATGTCCTGACACTATCCCTTCTGACAGGACGGGCATGACGGCGCAAACGGCTGACATAATGCGACACGCTCTCCAACATCTCAACACTCATCTGGTCAAGATCTGCCGCAATGGATGTTCTGAGTTCGATGGTAGTCATAACCGACATTTTATTACTATAACGCCACAAAATTACGAAATATATTTGTAACAACCAAATAATCAGATAAAAAAATAAGGAACAGGGGGAACTTGGCAGTACAGCATCTTGCCCTCACGGTATATCCTTTGACCAACCAAAAGACACATCGCCAGAGCAAGCAATGCCATCAACCATTTCTTCAAGTCTTAAAACTTGTATGTGTACCCAAGACCAATCACATGGCGGTCGGCTTCGTCATTATCCTCACCGCACATGTGCTGGTAGATATACTTGATATCAAAGCTGTGATGCTTGTCAACATGCAGCTCTGTACCGAAGTTGTATCTTATCTTCTCCAGCTCTTTGGAGACGGTGGATTCGGCATTCACGTACGGACGGAACACCTGACTGAGTTTCATCTTTACCTGCAGACGGTTGCGCCATACGTTTTTACCCTTTCCGCTGTAAACCTTCTCGCCGGCTTCAGCGTCAGTGCCTATTACATATTGTTGGGCGGTCTTCTCCGGCCGATATGAGTACTGCCAGCGCTCACGCAGTGAGAATGTAAACTTACCCCAGCTGACGGAGCCTGTCAACGACACATTGAAGCGATGACGGATGCTCCAGTAGTCGCTATATCTGGTTCCTTTGCTGTTTTCCTTGTAGTGGTGGTCGTCCAGCAGGATATAGCCTGCTGATGCCTTGAGCCAGCTGGTAATCTGGTAGTTGCCCTCTAATCCAAAGCTCCAGCGGTCGCCGGATTTCATGTTGTCACGACTGCGGTACTCCACTTCTGCCCCCAGGTCCCAACGGTCGTTGAGTTGTTTTTCGGCATTCAGTGATCCCCACATGCCGAAATCATCACTAGCGTGTGCACTGGTGAGTGAGAGTTGAATCATGACAAATAATGCGGCCGTTAGCCGCATTATTTGTTTTGTCCTGTTATTAAACATGGGCGTAATCTCCATTTTTAATTTTCAGCATATTTCTTCTTTGCGTGCGTGCAAAGTTATGAAACAATGCTGAAGTGACAAAGGAATTAAAAATATTTAACACAACAAGGGCGTTTGCTCTAAAGACATTCGCGGCGCAGGGGATAGTGGTCGCGGAAATACTCAAACAGTGCCGGCTCCTTTTTCAGCGCCTCGCTGTCAACAAGTGGGTTGTAGTAGTCGAGTGGCGAAGCGTAGGCGGCGCCTGACGCGTTGGGCAACTCAGGAGCGGTGACAAGTCCCGGATGTGGCAGGTGGAAGTGCTGGCAGAGAGCATTGATAACCATGTTGTCGGCATTCACCTTTCCGTCAGCCGAGTATCCTGCGATGTGCGGAGTACCGATGAAGACTCGCTCCAGCAGCCGAAGGTCGAGGTTGGGCTCGTGCTCCCAGACATCGAGGATGGCATCACGAACGACACCCTTCTGCAGCGCTGCCAGCAGTGCTTCATTGCTGACTACCTCGCCGCGGCTGGTATTGATGATGTATGGTGTGCGCTGCAGGCGGCTGAAGAATGCGCTGTCTGCCATGTGGTAGGTGGCATACTTCCCACTTCGTGTCAGCGGCACGTGGAAGGTGATGATGTCAGCCTCACGTTCCAGCACCTCTAAGGAGACAAAGTCGGCATGACCTAACGGAGGGTCGCATACCAGCACCCGCATACCCATTCGCTCACAAACGGCTCTGACCTTGGAACCTACATGTCCGCAACCCACAATGCCGATGGTGGTGTGCTGAAGGTCGACACCCTTCTGTTGCTGCAGCACGAGCAGCGAACTCTCGACATACTGCGCCACAGAACCGGAATTGCAGCCAGGACAGTTGGTCCAGCTGATGCCTGCCTGCTCCATGAAGTCGACATCAATATGGTCGAAACCTATGGTGGCGGTAGCAACAAACTGTACCTTGCTGCCACTCAGCAGCTGTCGGTCACAGCGGGTGCGGGTGCGGATGACCAGCGCGTCGGCATCGCGCACGTCATCGGGTCCTATCTGTCTTCCTGGCAGGACAACAACCTCGTCGGCTAACTGTTGTAACTTATCAAGGAGAAAAGGTATCTTATCGTCAACTACTATCTTCATTTTTGCTTATTTTGCCTGCAAAGTTACAAAATATCTTTAAATTATCAATTATCAGTGGCTAATTATCAATTATTATTTGTATCTTTGCACGGATAAACCATACAAAACGATGTCATTTACCGAAATAGCTAACAAAATCTTCCAGCAGGCGATACGCGACTATCACCTGAAAGACAACGTGGACACACCCATCAACAATCCCTATAAGCAGGGAACCATTGAGCACAGCCTCTATCTGAAGTGCTGGATAGACACCGTGCAGTGGCATCTGGAGGACATCATCCGTGACCCGCAAATCAACCCCGTTGAGGCTTTGGCACTGAAACGCCGCATAGACCGCTCCAACCAAGACCGTACGGACTTGGTGGAAGAGATAGACACTTACTTCCGTACGCAATACAGCACGGTGACGGTGCTGCCCGATGCGCGACTGAATACGGAGAGTCCGGCGTGGGCTGTCGACCGCTTGAGTATCCTGGCTCTGAAGATTTGGCACATGCAGGAGCAGACCGAGCGTAAAGACGCTGATGCCGCTCACATTGCGAAGTGTCAGGGTAAGTTGAACGTATTGCTGGAGCAACAAGTTGACCTTTCGACAGCTATCGACCAACTGCTGGAGGACATCGAGGCTGGGCGCAAGTACATGAAGGTTTATCGGCAGATGAAGATGTACAACGACCCGTCTACGAATCCGATACTTTATAAAAAGTAGAAAAGTAAAAAAGTAGAAGGGTAGAAAGGTAAAAAAGTAAAAGAACTAGGAGGCAAAGAGGGTTGTCATGAAGAGGGAGCACATACTCGTCATCAGGTTTTCGGCCTTGGGCGATGTCGCTATGGTGGTGCCGGTAGTTTATTCGTTGGCTAAACGCTATCCTGACGTGCGCCTGACGGTAGTGAGCCGCGGCTTTGCACGCACGTTGTTTGAGGACTTGGCACCCAACATCAATTTCATGGAGGCTGATGTCAAGCACGAGTATCATGGCATTCGCGGACTCAATGCGCTTTATCGGCGCTTGGCTGCCAAGCAGTTTACGGCTGTCGCCGACCTGCACGGTGTGTTGCGCTCCGGTTACTTGCGACTGCGCTTTAACTTGAATCACTATCACACCGAGCACATAGACAAGCACCGCAAGGGGCGCAGAAGCATTACATCGGCAAAGCATAAGCGGTTGGAACAGCAGCCCACCTCGTTTCAGAACTATCTGGAGGTCTTCGAGAAGCTGGGCTATCCCGTCGAGATACAGTTCAAGAGCATCTTCCCGCAAGGCAAGGGCGACTTGAGTCTTCTGGCTGAAGGACTGAACCGGAAGTTGGACGGCGAGCGGTGGATAGGCATTGCTCCCTTTGCAGCTCATGACGGCAAGTCATATCCTGCTGAAAAGATGGAGGTGGTAATTGCCGAGTTGTTGAAACAGGTACCCAATGTGCGCGTCTTCCTCTTCGGTCGTGGTGCTAAGGAGGAGGAATACTTCACACGCTGGTGCAGCCAGCATTCGCAGTGTACCTATGTGGCTCCGCTGGTGGAGTCCATCCGTCAGGAACTCATCTTGATGAGCCATCTGGAGGTGATGATATCTATGGACTCCTCGAACATGCACCTGGCATCACTGGTGGCAACACCCGTGGTGAGCGTCTGGGGAGCGACACATCCCTATGCCGGCTTTATGGGGTGGGGACAAAGCATGGAAAATGTGGTGCAGGTGCCTCTGGACTGTCGGCCTTGCAGTGTCTTCGGACAGAAACCCTGTCAGCGTGGCGACTATGCCTGTCTGTACAGCATTCAGCCTGAGACCATCGTTGCAAAGACGCTGAAGAATCTTGGACTTTAAGCGAACATAACGCTATTATTTTATATTAACTCTAAACGAATACAACTATGAAGAAGTACATTTGTGATGTTTGTGGCTATGTGTATGACCCTGCAGTAGGCGACCCTGATAGCGGTATCGCCCCTGGAACAGCTTTTGAGGATATTCCTGAGGATTGGGTATGCCCCATCTGTGGAGTAGGCAAAGGCGACTTCTCGGTGCAGGAGTAACGACCACTACTCGCGTGAAGAGAGGCATTCGCTGATGGCACTCACCAACGCATCGTTCTCATCGGCTTGTTGTGTAGTGATGCGGAAGAAGTGGTTGCTGAGTCCATAGAAGTTATGGCAGTCACGTATCAAGATGCCATGTTCGTTGATGAGATAGCTTTTTAGCTCCGTAGCGGTGATAGGAGCCACCTCACACAGCATGTAGTTGGTCTTGGTCTCATAGACGCGGATGCCCTCAATTTGGCGTAAAGCCTTGCGTAAACGTTCCGTCTCGTCGAGATAGGCATTGATGTCTGTCACGACGGGACGGCCTTGTTCTATGAGGAACTTGCCGGCTTCGATGGCTAAGGTGCTGACAGACCACGGGTGGCGCAGGTTGCGCAGCAGCTGGATGGTGCCGGGATGACTGGTGATATACCCCAGACGGATGCCAGGAATGCCGTAGGTCTTGCTCATAGAGTGCAGCAGCAACAGGTTCCCCAGCATGCAGGTCTCTTTGGGCAGCAGGAGCTCTTCGCGTGTGAAGGCTTCAAAAGACTGGTCAACGACAAACGTATAACGCGGTGAGCGGCGCACCAGATAATCCATGAATCCTTTCATCAGCACATTGCCGGAGGGGTTGTTGGGGTTACACAACCAGTAGACGCGGTCCTTGGGCAACTCCGTTATACCATCGTTCTGCTCGTACGTGATGTAGTGCTTGTTGATGCGGCAAGCGTCAGCATACTCCGTTGATGTCGGCTGAGGAATGATGGATGTGCTGCCATGATACAGCGAGGCTATCAGGTAGATGGCTTCTGTGGCACCGTTGGTCACCATGACACTCTCGGCAGGAATGTCCAACTTGCTGGCAATAAGCTGCTCCAGCTGCAGGGGCTGCGGCTCGGGGTAGTTGCTGATGAGGTCGAAACGCTCCATCAGGTATTCTTTCAGCGCACTATGGTCAGTATGCATGTAGTTGGTGCTGCTGAAGTTCATCTTTACCTGTCCCTCATAGCGGTATATGTCATCTCCGTGTCCTTCAATCATCGTGTAATATGTATAGTTAATTTGTTTGTGTCAAAATGTATGCCGTCTTGCTCAACGAAGCGGCTCAATGCTCCCTGCAGTGCCAGCTCCTTGGGCGTACCCACATGCAGACCGTCGGTCTCCATGAGCCAGATGCAGTCGGAGAGCTGCAGCGCCAGTTCTACATCGTGGGTAGAAAGGAAGATGGTCTTTTGCTCAGTGGTTGCCAGCCGGTGCAGCAGTTGCATCATCTCCACCTTGCTGGGGAAGTCGAGGAATGCTGTCGGTTCATCAAGTAGGATGACAGGCGTTTGCTGTGCCAGCGCTTTGGCTATCATCACCTTCTGGCGCTCTCCGTCACTCAGGGTCTGCATCATGCGCCTTCGCAACGGCTCGATGTTCGTCAGCCGGATAGCTTCGTCCACTACCTGTTGGTCCTCGTCTGTCAGCCGTCCCCAGAAGTCGGTATAGGGTGCACGTCCCATGCTGACCATCTCTTCCACTGTCATGTTCCGCACATGGGGCCTCTCTGTCAGTACGACTCCGATGATTCGGCTTAGCTGCCTGTCGTTCAGTGCCGTGAGGGACTCGTACTGAGGGGCTCTTACGCTGTCTGTTGCCAGCAACACCTCGCCCGACAGGACTGGTTGGAAAGCAGAGAGCGTGCGCAGCAGTGTCGATTTACCTACACCGTTACGCCCCAGCAGACATGTCAGTTCGCCGCTACGAATAGCGCCATTGATGCCACAGGCCACCACCCGCTGATGACCTTTGGCAATATAGCCAATGCTGACATTTTGAAGTACTACGCTTTCCATTGATTGCCCGCAAAGTTACAAAGAAAAAATGAAGACAGCAAGATGACATTGAAAAAAAATGTATATCTTGACAAAGATTTGTTGTTCTACAGCTAAGAAAATTCAATCCTCGGCACGGATTTAACACTTCCATGCCGAGGATTGAACTTTACTCTAGTCTGCTTCTCGCAACGTCTTTAATCGGCTGCGCGTAGCTTTCTCTTTACTTTACAACAGTCTTTTGTCCGTTGATGATGAAGAGTCCGCCCTTGGGTGATGAGACGCGACGGCCTTGGAGGTCGAAGATGACAAGAGGCTTCACTGCGGTGTTGCCGTTGGCGGTGTGTATGCCGTTGATGACTTCATCGACCTCGATGGAAAGTCCGTAGAACTTCACGCTGTTGTCATTGGCATAAGCAGTACGGCGGGGAGTGTCTCCCTTTTCGGTTTCGTGTGCCGATGCATTCTCGTCAGCAGCATAGATGAAGACGCGGGTGTCCTCTGTCACATTATAGTTGAAGGTGATGGTGCTACGGCTACCCAGCTGTACCTTCTTTGGTTCGTCTGTCCCTATCTTTACAAACAACAGCCGAGAACCCAGTGTCTGGCAGTCGACGGTAATCTTTCCGCTACCGGCAGGAATTTCGAAGACGAGACCTTGCAACAGGTTCTTCACCGTCAGGTCGTTGGCACCATTGGCACTGGCAGCAGCAATGCCGTCCTCGGTGGTCTGCGAGTTGATGACAATACAACCCTCAGAAGCATTATAGCCATCGCCGCTTTCTTCGGTGTCAAGGGTGATGAAGATGCCGCCCACCACCGTTCCGCTGAGGTCGGTATCTTCGGTCACGGTGTTGCCGATGGTGATTGTTGTCGACTCATTGATGGCTTCTGTGTCGGAAGCTCCGTCGAAGGTCTCAATCTTCTGGAACTGACCGGACCACCAAGTGTCACTTTGATAAGCCTCCAAAGAACCGTTGGGCACCTTCAGCAGCGGAATCTGGGTGTGGCTCTCAATGAAGCGATTCTCCAGTGTTGCAGGAGTGGGCATGTAGGCAGAGATCGTAGTCAGTCCTGCACCATAGAAAGCATTTTCGCCTATCTCTTTGAGCCCTGTCGGCAGGTCAATGTCGGTCAGTGATGAGCATCCGTCAAATGCACCGTATCCGATATGCTCCACCGTACTTGGCATCTGAACGCGAGCCAGGTTCGTACAGCCGAAGAACAGACCGTCAGGGATTATCTTCACACCCTCGCCGATGAAGGCGCGGACCAGTGTTGCAGGAAGTAAGCCCTTCGTTTCTGCATCCACAGCATTCGCGTCGACAGCATTGTAGTAGATGCGGGTTATCTTACTTCTGATGCCTCCGAAATACTCGACACTGGCAGGAATGGTGATGCTGCCCTTCAGGTTCTCACAGTCGATACCTTTAATTTTAACCAGCGACTCTGGCAGTGTGAGGGTTGTGATGCTTGGACTGCCAAAGTTGGAACCCAGCACGCGCAGTGTCGAGGGCAGTGTGACAGAGGCAGGAGCCGTCCAGCCGCTGAAAGCCGACGAGGAACCCCATGAATTTGTGCCGTCATACAGGTACAGATGGTTCGTCAAGATATCGTCGGCAACGCCCAGCGTACCTTCCTTGATCCTCATTTCGTCTCCGCCCATGAACAGATAGGCCACGCTGCCGATATACTTCACGCCGTCCTCGGCAGGCAGATTGCTAATAAACGGTGTGTCATACACGCCAACCTGAAACTCGCCATAGCCCTGAAAGGCATGAGAACCTATCTCCTCCAGCGTCTGCGGTGCGCTGACACTGGCAAGCCCCGAGTTCCAGCTGAAGGCAAACGGACCAATTGCCTTGGCACCGTCGGCTATCTCGACGGTAGTCAGGTTGCACGAGGTAAAAGCGCGCTCGCCAATCGCTTTGGCACTGATGCGCACCGAAGTCAGTTTCTTACAGTCGGCGAAGGCCTCTTTTCCGATGGCCTCCACTTGTCCGGCAAAGGTCAGACTGCTCAGATTCTCACAACTTCTGAAGGCCTCGTTGCCAATGACTTCAATGGTAGTTGGGATTGTAACCGACTCCAAATACTTACATCCGCTGAATATCCCTGCGGGAATGGTCTTCACTTCAGCATTCAGTTTCACCTCCGTGATGTTCGTCTCACTCAGACAACCTTCGCCCAGTTCGGTAAACTGGCTGAGGTCGATGGTTCGGAAGCCAACACCACGCAGGGCATTAGTACCTAGTTTGGTGATGGAAGCCGGCAGGTCTACACCCTTCAGCGTTCGGCGCAGTTCAGGGAAATAACCTCCCGTGGTATTGACGAAAGCGTTGTCACCGATGTATGTCGGAGCATCGGGGAAGGTCACCTTCTCCAGCACCTCGGCGTTTTCGAAGATACTTTCACCCAGACCCTTCAATGTCTTGGGCAGTTTGATTTGCTTGAGGTACTTCATGCCATAAAAGCCCGAAGCAAAGTCGTTGCGGCGAAGATATACATAGCTATGAGTTGAAGTGCCTGTAAAGGGATCGCTTCCTGCTGCTTCTTCCTTGTTCTCTGCTGAGAAGGTATAGTAATAAGTGGTGTAGTTTACGATGCCTTGAGCAATACCCTCTCCATCTTTATCCGATATCGTATAGGAGTCGTACTGCTCGTCATCATATACCAGTTCCACCTCCGACAGGTCGAGATACTGCAGTTGTGACAGATAGCCCTCTTGCTTCTTCAGATAAGCCAGGTCCTTGCCGCCAAACTTACCTTTGAGAGTCAGGAAGTCCACCACGTCATATCCCTCTTGCTGCGACATCTCGTTTTGCAGGCGCTGCTGCAAGGAGCCGGCTTCAGGAAGCGTCAGCGTGAGGTGTTTCCCCTTTGTCAAGTCCAGGTCCTGAGCGGGTGTGGTGCCGTCATCTTCATCACTCTCGCCACCTTCACCTGAGTCACCACTTGCCTTCTCTGATACCAAGAGTGTCATGTTGGTGAAGTTGACAGTGACAGTATACGCCTTGCCGTATTCAATGCCAGCAGAACCGCCGCCTCCCATTGTCATCTGCTCGGCATGGAAACATTTCATAGGACCCACTTCTTTCCACAAGTTAAAGTTCTGCGCCGTACCCGGCATGATGGGGTCATCACCTTTAGGGCCGTAGCAGAAGGACTCCACCTTGTCCGGCTCGTCCCAATTGCCCAACTGTGTGGCAATAAAGAACTCGTGACCTTCTGCGTTGAATGTCACCTCGCCCTTGAACACGCCGTCATTTTGTTTCTCCAGCGTCACCGAGGCTTTGTTAGCCTCTTTCTGCCCATCAGTACCAATGAGGTAGCAGGCCTCCTGCGCTGTTGCCGTCAGGGTACACAACAGGCAGGCCATCAGTGTCATAATGGTCTTTTTCATAAGTAATAATGTTAGATAATAATGTTTCGAAAGGGATAAGAAAAAGTTTACCCCCCATTCGATGGGGAGGGCAAACCGTTGGACGTATATGGAGCGTCGGTTTCTCATCATTCGTTTAGTAGCGCTTATGCTTCTTTGTGCTGGCAAAGATAGGAAAAAAGCAAGGAATTTGCAAGTCGCTACTTGAGATTTTTACGCTTTGGCGAATGAATTGAAACTTTGACACTTTCAGCGTGCTTATTTCTGGATGCCGAAGTCTGCCTGCTGGGCCTCCACCTCTTGCAGCATCTTCTGTTTTTCTGCTTCGGAGAGCGTAGAAGGACTAGATTTACTAGAAGTACTAGAACCACTAGAAGCACTACCACCCCTCGCCACCTCAGCCTCTGAATAGCACATAGGCAGATTGTAGGGCACGCTCTCTATTTCCAGTTCGGCAGGCGAGGGGGCATGGGTACCTGGGAACTGCACTGCAGCCTTGATCTTTATCTTGCCCGCAGTGCGGGTGGAGCGGACGAGGACGGGAGCGGAGCCCCATTCTACAGCCCTGGGGTTGGCATTGATGCTGGCATCGCCAATGATTTCACCCTCGCCTTCAATGGAGAAGCAAATGTTTTCCTTGGCCAAGCGGCGCACGTGTCCCAGGTCGTCAGTAACCTCGCAGACCACCACGATGAAGTCGCTGCCGTCGGCAACAAGTTTTTTGCCCATTTCGTCAGCATAGAGGCGCAGCTTGGTGCTGCGGCGCGACGGCATCTTTTCTTCACGGCATACGACCTTTCCGTCCACAATACCTTCTGCCACCATTTTGACATTATGCCAGTTGCGCTTGGTGTAGCTCCAGTTGCGTGCTTCGAAAAAGTCCCAGGCATCACGGAAGACAACAGGGGCTGGTACTGTTGCTGCTGACGGGGAAGCCGTTGCCCGCGTGACGGGCAGTGTCCAGCAGTGTTCGCCGCCGTACATGGTTAGGCGCACGCTGTCGCAGTTAGAGAAGACGGTGACATCCCTCTCCGAGAATTGCGTCATCTCGTGAGCAATGGAGACAAAGCCCTCGGGAGAAGCCTCGCTGGTATTGGCGAGTGTGGCTTGGAACATCGCCAGAGCTGTCTTTGGTTGGCGGAAGGCATCATAGATACCGCCCCAGTAGGGGTCGGGGTGGTAGCCTCGCTGATGGTCGAAGGGATGCCACTGACAACCGCCAATGAACTGTCCGGTGGTCTTGAAGAGTTCTGCGGTAGAGCGATGTAGGCTGAGAGCTTGCATCAGCATAGGACGCTCACCCCAGGAGCGACTGGCACGGTTCAGGTTGTTGTGCGCATACCAGTCATCCACCAGTTCACCAAACTCGCGGGTAAAGATGGGTTGTTTAATCTTTTTGGGGTCTCCGGCGGGTAAACCATCGGAAGCGAAGTCATCGCCCGGCCAACCATAGACCACGTCGTAGTTTTCGGCTACACCAGCTGAATGCATATCGGCGGCGGCAACAGGTCGGTAGGGATAAGGATATTCGTCTTTGGTGATTTGCAGTGCTTCAAGGGCAAACTGCTCAGGATAGCGCGTCTCATTGAGGATGGGCTCCCACATCAACACACAGGGGTGGTTGCGATCTCGGCGAATAATCTGTCGCGTATTCTGATGTACCTTCTCATCCCAGCCTTTCTCTTTGTTCCAGTACTGCCAGCCAGGAGTCGCAACAATGATGAACAGTCCCAGTTCGTCGCAGGCATCCATAAAGGCAGGGTCCTGCGGATAGTGCGCCGTGCGGATGATGGTAAAGCCGGCATTCCTCAGGCGCTTGGCATCGCGCCACTGCTGCGAGTTAGGAAGTGCGTTGCCGACATAGGCGAAGTCCTGATGACGGTTGGCACCCACCAGCTGATGGTATTTCTTGCCATTGAGATAGAAGCCAGGCGTGCGTCCTTGTGCGTCGTCTGTCCGTACGAATTCGAAGGAGCGTATACCTATGCGGGTGATGCCTCCGTCAAGACAAGTCTTGCCATCCATCACGCGTGTACATATATTATATAAGGTAGGAGACTCAGGTGACCACAACTCTGGGTTCTTGACCACGAAGTGCTGGGTGACAGTCTTCGTCTCGCCAGCGGAGAGGTGGAGCTTGGTGCGTTGGGGTGCTGCCTTGGCGCGTGCGTCAAGCGTATTCTCAACAGTAATGGTGCGGGGACGAGAGTCGCTGTTACGGACTTCCGTATTGACGAAGACCTCAGCACGCTTGTCGCTGATGTCGGCATAGTGGACGAAGATGCCGCCGCCAGCCACCTTGTTTTCTTCAACGGCATCGGTGACAGCCACCTTGTTCTTAGCAATAAGCCACACATCGCGATAGATGCCACCATGATAAGCGAAGTCGAGTGTCATCTGCTTCTTGCCAGGAGGATAGCTCTTGTCATCGCTGTTGTCGGCTTTGACGGCAACGACACAGTCTTCATCAGCGGTACATCCGAGTGCCGTCAGATTGATGATGACGGGCAGGTAACCGCCTTCATGGTAGCATACCTGCTTGCCGTTGATGTAGATGGTCTGCTTGCCCATGATAGCCTCGAAGTGCAGGGTGACATTGCGCCCTGCCGTCTCCTTCGGCAGACGGAAATGTTTGCGATACCACACGACACCCTGATAGTTGCGACAGCCACTGGCCTCGGCAGGCATGAGCTGAGCAGTATGTGGGGTGGAGACCACCTGCCAGGCGGCATCGTCATAGTCTTTACTTTCTGCGCCAGCCATGTCGCCGCGATAGAAGCGCCAGCCGGCGTTGAAGTTCCACACCAGGCGTCCGCTACCTTCCAGGGGGAAGAATCCTGCGACGGAGTTGGTAGTGGTTGATAAGCACGGTAGCGCAGTGAGCGTAAACAGGAGGATGGTAAGTATGGATATCCTTTTCATCTTTTTACTTTTTTACTTTTTTACCTTTACTGTGGGTTGTTGTAATCCTTGCCGTTAGCGGTAGTGGCAGCAGGCTGTTTCTCCCAGTTGTCGGTGCGGAATGACGAGACAGGCAGTCCGTCGTGCATCAGGTCGCCGTCGACCCAGTCGTGCCAGGCATAGCGCACAGCCGCGGGCTGCTTTACTTTGTCACACTGCACATATACCTTATTGCGCGAGGTCCATACCTTGGTGGCAGGATGAAACACCCTGTCCGCACCTGCAACCTCGAAGTTCTTCGATGTCGTGCCGTGTTCGAAGTAAACCCACTCTTTAGAGCGGTCGAAGCTGATGACGGCAGTGTCGCCTTCAAAGACCACGTCTTTATATGTGGCAAAGTCGGGCAGTCCTTTCACCCCATAGGTATTGCTCAGGGCAAGCAGTGCCAGGCGTTCGCCGGCCTGTCGCTTTTTGCGTGGGTGGATGCCGTACTCCAAGCCAGCATCCATGAGCACAGCCATGCGTGCGTTGGGAATGATGGTTTCAGCCTTCAGCTGCTGTTCGCGCAGATACTGGCTGCCCTCCCATCCGATGAGGCTATAGTCGTAGGGAGCTATCTGACAGTAGTAGAAGGGGAAGTCGCCCTGTTTCCACTCTGCGCGCCATCCTTCGACCATCGCCTTCAGCAGGTCGGCATAGAAGTCATATCGAGGCACGTTGTCCTCGCCCTGATACCAGATGGCACCACGCAGCGTATAACCGATGAGGGGATGTAGCTGTCCGTTGTAAATCGCCGTCGGACAGCGTTGCAGACGTGCCTTCACATCCTCTTCCGTGATGGTTTGCTGTACTTGCGGGAAGGCACGCAGCCAGTCGGCCTTCATCCATGCCTCGCAGGCAGAACCGCCATACGCCGTGCAGATGAGGCCAACAGGAACCCGTAAGGTGTTGCGCAGTGCCTTGCCAAAGTAATAGGCAGCGGCAGAGAAGCTTCGTACCGACTCAGCATCAGCGACGCGCCACGTACCTCCTTTGATGTCGTATTGCGGTTCCAGCTGGGCTGTTCGCTTTACGAAGAGCAGGCGTAGCGCCTCGTCATTGCAATTCAGCAACTCTTCAGTCGCACCTTCTACGGGCTGTCCTTTATAGCCCTTGAGTTGCATGTCCATGTTCGACTGTCCTGCGCAGATCCACACCTCGCCAATGAGGACGTTCTTCAGCGTGAAAGTCTTGCCGTCGCTGAGCGTGATGTCATAGGGACCGCCCGCCTTAGGTGTCACGACCTTCACTTTGAACTTACCGTCGGCAGCGGCTTTCACCTTGTAGACCTTGTTGTCCCATGAAGTGTTGATGCTCACCGTTTTGTTAGCATCTGCCGTACCCCAGAGGTTACACTCCGTCTGTTGCTGCAGCACCATGTTGTCACAGAAGAAACTGGGAAGTTTCACCTCAGCCCTTGAGGGCAGAAAAGAAAACAGGTAGAGGGGCAGTACGCCCATTGCCAACCTCCATACCCATTGTGCATTGTTTTTCTTCATCGTGCTATGTTTTATTTTTTACTTTTTATTTTTTACTTTTTTACCTTTTTACTTTTTTACCTTTTACCTTTTTACCTTTTCACCTTTTTACCTTTTTACTTTTTTACCTTCAACACCGGCTCTTCCAGCAGTCCTGCGGGCAATAGCTGGTCACCCTTCGTGCGGTATTTGGCATTCGTCCAGATACCGTTGTAGGGAGCCTTGCCTTGGTCGGCTCCACGCAGAGCATTGTGCCATGTGTTGACGACCTCTATTTCGAGTTTGTTCTTGCCTTTCTTCAGCGCCTCCGTGATGTCCACCTCGTACGGTGCTGTCCAGACGATGCCACAATCCTTGTCATTGACCCAGACGTGTGCAATATCCCTGACAGCGGGGAGTGACAGTACGACATTGCCGTTGACAGCCTCCTTGAATTTAAATGTAGTGGTATAGCGCACATGTCCGCTGAAGTAACGGATGCGGTCATCCTCGTGCTGGCTCCAGTCGAAGAGCTGTTGTTTCTTCAGCGTGACACCAGACTCTTGGAAGTAGAGGGTGTAGGGTTCGCATTCAGTACGAAGGCTTCGGACGGTGCGTCTTTCGGCCTCGGTCGGTGTGTCCGAAGGCTTTGGAGTAAAGATGACAAAGCATGAGCCGTACTCAGGCAGCGTGACTTCGCCCTGATAAGGCTTGTACTCGTTGGTCACAGGATTGTAGCATGTTGCCGTCTGCCAGTTGGTGCGAAAGACAGGCTTGAATGTCTGTTCCTTATCAGTCTGGTTGGAGAGAAAGTAGATGTCTTCGCCGTCGGCACTGCGATGTGCATAGGCAATGCCTTCAGGCACTTCGATGTCGCGTGGCGTGTTTCTGAAGGTCTCCTCCTGGAAGGGTCTGTCAATGACCAGGACGCCCTTGCTCCTCAGTTCGGCAATCTTCATCTTTACCTCGTAGGATAGCTGTGTCCCTTGTGGAATCACCAGCACGCTGTAGTTGAACGGCTGCGTCAGCAGTGCGTCTTTGTTCATGGAGTCGTACTGATAGCCATGAAGTGGATTGACCCAGTCTTTCAAGTCTAAGATGTTAGCAGCATGGCGCACGCCGACAGGTGACTCCACCATGGGTTGTCCGATGTTTGCCAGACGGTTTATTTCTGCGACAACACGCTCAGGACCGAACAGGCCAGGCAGCATGGAGACGATGCGGTCAGGGGTCAGTGCACGACGAGGCATCTCCTCGCCAGTATATACGGCAATGTCGATGACGGGCTTTCCCTTCTGCAACAAGGCTTGGCAGCGTGTGACATAGTCGACAAAGGCTTTTGCTTCAGGGAACCATGTCTGGTCGCGCTGAAAGAAGAGACCTATGCCTTCGAGTGTCATGCCAGGTTTCCTGTCGAGCCAGGGGTTATGGGTGTTGACATGAAAAAACAAGCGATTCATGCCCAGCGCGAAATAGCGGTCGAGCAGCGGTTTGATGCTCGCAGGCGTCTCGTCCCATACCCCACGCACCTCAGTGAAGCCCTCAGCCTGAACAATCTGCTTGCCGTAGACGTGGGCACCGCTGATGGCATCCATCATGTCGTTGGGTTTGTCGTGTGTAGGCGAGTTAAGCCAGAACTCACCCATCGGAACATCTACATATTTATAATGGTCTATGCCGTCAGAGGCCATCGTGGGAGCGACACTCTCCGACGAGAGCTTCACCCCATACTCCTCCGCCTTCTGCTTGACAGTCACGAAGAAGACCTCGTTGACGAGTTCGCTGATGGTCTTACGGATGTCACGCAACACCTCTTCACCACCGCTCATCGGTACACCGGCATAGATGGGAAGCAGTGGCAACAGGTCGTAACCGCGACGCTTGCGGAACTCCTCGGCAAACGTCTTGCTCCAGTTCTGCGAACCACACTCCCACGAATCGACGTGCATGTATTTGATGGCTTTATGGTTGGGACGTTTCATGAAGAGTCCAAACCAGTTGTCTATCTGTTTTGCAACGGCTTGTCGCGAGAACTTATCACACTCCAGACCCTTGGCTCCGCCGGCAGTAGCATTGGTGTGTCCTGTCGAGGTGTGTCCCATGCGCAATAGGCGCCACCGACCAGCGGGAAGGGTCAGGGCGACGACATCACCCTGCACAGAAGAGCGCACGATTTCGTCGGCACGAAGAAAGTCTTTCATTGCCACATCGGTGTCAGGCGTGTCAGGTGCAATGCGCCACACAAAGCCAGCTTTGCCTTCCCAGTTGTCAAACAAGGCATAGTTGGACAGGCGGATATTCTTCAACCGCAACACCGGTTTCCACTTGGCGGCATCGAGGTCTTCGGCACCAGGCTCCGTGCCTTCCGGTGTCCATTCGAAGCGGAAGTAGCGTGCTGTGGTTGGAGGAATGCTGAAGGTCGTATTGAATCCCGTATTCTGCCAACCCTGACGGGGTGGTGTCAGCTGTTTCACCTTATAGAAATAGATGCCGTCATCACTGGCTTTCACCAGCAGTCGCTGACACTGGATGTTCGTGCCCGATGGTTCTATCTCGATGTTGCGCACCAGCGTTGGCTCGTCAAACGCATACTGTATCCAACACGGCTTGTCGGCACAATAGACACCTTTGGCGTTGATGGTAACTTCCGGCGAGTAGGTTATTTTACCACGGGGGGAACCCGTGGACATGGTGACGGGGATGGCATACACGCCAATGTCCTCGTAGTAGTTCCCGTAGTGTTGCGGCTTCTTCATGGTGAAGCGATGCTGTCCGCCACTGATGATGGTGTCGCAGAAGACAATCTTCTGCATCGACTCCTCCGGCTGAATCCAAGGACCGCCGGCAAGTGCAAAGCCATCACAGACGTGGATGCCCATGTCCAAGCCGAGCGAGTCGGCTTGCCCGAGTGCCACATCCACCATGTGCCAGAAGTTATCGCTCAGCGCATCAGCCTTCCCCCCATATTCAGGGCGTTCCGCTGCTCCGCGGATAGGCATCAGATAACAGCCGCCCAGTCCTACGTTCTTCATCGCCTGCAGGTCGGCACGGATGCCCTCCTCGCTGACGGCACCATACATCCAGTACCAGAAGGTCCAGGGGCGGGTGGTGTCTTTCCCTTGCGACAAAATCGCCAGGCATACGGCTATGATTGAGAGTGCTGTTCTTTTCATTCGAAGTGTAGGATTGCAGTGATACATCCCTTCCCCTTGCTCCAGTAGGGCTGTGCCGAGGGTCCATTGAGGTCGGTGGTGTTCACCTTGTTACGCACGGCGGGGATGGCCTTCAAGATAGAGAGTCCCGTCTCAGGCAGGGTGTATAGCAGGTGGTCACGACCGTCTCGCGGCGTATAGACACCAACCTTGTTGCCTAAGGTCTCGATGCCTATCTTGCCCTCGGTGGTCTGCAGCTGCATCCAGTCTACATTGGCGAAGTAGCCCTTGAACTCAGGATATTCAAACGACTCGCCAGGGATGGGGTCGTTGTACTGGTTCTGCCACACGCCATACTGCGGACCTTCCATGCGGTTCTGCCATACACGGTACGGACCTTTACCCAACCACTGCTTCGACTTCACCAGCTGTTCAGGGTAGTCGAACGCGATGCCCAGCAGGTCGACGACACCGTTGAAGTAGTAGTTTACATTCATCCAGAAGCCACCGTCCTGCAAGAAGCGGTAGGTCACTTTCTCTAAAGAGCCGTGTATGTAGTTGGCTACCAGTGTCGAGTCGCTGACGGTAAAGCCTGCGAAGGCACCCTGGTCAGCATACTCCGTATATTGTGTCTTCTTCTGGTAACCCTCCTTGTCATCATGGTTGTAGAAACCGTCGTCAGAGCGGTCGCTACGCTTGGCGGCTACGAAGCGGGGACCATTGCTGAACGACAACTTCTTACCACCGACGGTGACAGCTAAGAGCTGACCCGTCTTCTCGCTGAACGCATACTGGTACTGACCGAGCTGAATCTGCAGTTGGTCACCGTCTTTTGTAGCGGTATAGGAACGTGTGTTCTTGTGTACCGTGTTCAGTGTCAGGTTGCCCCCTTTCCACACGAGTTTGTGTGTCCATGTAAAGATATGCTGTCCGTGCGGGTCGGTGGCAGTCAGTTCGATGATGTCAGCCTCCGTCATTCCAAACTTCAGCTGTGCCGTCTGTCCAGGAGCCACATCAGGCGAAGCAAACTTGCCCTCCTTGATGACTTTCACCTGCGACTCGCCGTAGGCGGGCATGTTCAGCAGTCTATACGAGAACTGGCAGTCCTTCAGGTTGGTGAAGTCGTAGCAGTTCTTGATGGTGACGCTGTTGACATCCCAGACGCTCACTTGTACGGGGCTCCACACCTCACGAATGGTATAGAATGAGCCCTCCTTCTCCATGTGTGGACCCACGATACCGTCAGCACCGAAGTTGCCCATGCAGTCGATGTAGGGGACTCCTGCGGAAGAACCGTTGGATGCAAGGTCCGTACGCACTACACCTTGGTCCATAAGATCCCACAGGAAGCCACCAGCGCAACGGGGATTTGACATCATCAGTTTCCAATAGTCTTTCAGACCTGCCCCGTGACCGCCGTCATACAGACCATGCAGGAACTCCGTAGGCATGAAAATTTCCTTCTGACGCATATATTCTGCCGTCTCGCCCCAAGAGCGATAATGCTTGGTTTCAAAGCCGTTACGGTTAGCCCACGGATAGAGCACCACGCGGTTCTGAGGATCGAACTTCGAGAATGTGGGTTCCAGCTCATAGTTGAAGCCTCCCTCGTTACCGTTACTCCAGAAGATGATGCTGGGGTGGTTGACATCACGCGTCACCATCTCCTCTACTATCTGTGAGCCGATGATGGTCTCGTGTGGCCAGTGCCAGCCAGGCTGTTCACATTCCACATAGAGGCCCAGTGAGTCACAGGCATCCAGAAACTCCGGGTCAGCAGGATAGTGTGACAGACGTACGGCATTCATATTCATCGACTTGATGAGCAGCACGTCTTCAATGTTCTTCTGCTTCGACAGTGTGCGACCCGTTTCAGGACGGAACGAATGGCGGTTGGCACCCTTCACGATGACCTTCTGTCCATTGATGAACAGACCGTCCTCCTTGCATCCGTAAATATGGTTGCCCGTTTCCTTTCTCGACGCTGCTGACTCAGGATAGCTATGACGATACTCAATAGTACGGAAACCAAACTTCTGACGTTCTACATGGAGAGTCTTACCCTGCTTGTCCTTAAGGGTAAAGACAGCGGTATAGAGGTTGGGCTGTTCAGCATTCCACGTCTTGATGTCTTTGACGGTGCAGTCGACCTTTGCACAGTCGCTGCTGATGGGGGAGGCTGGGCTTGTGGCAACCTTCTTGCCGTTGTTGTCGAGAAAATCGACAACCACGGTGGCGCCTGGCACTGCCCGGTTCAGGAAGACATCAGCCATGAAGTGTCCGTCGCCTTTGGCATCGATAGCCACCCGTTGGATGTTCTGCGCCGGTTTCGAGATGATAAAGACAGGGCGCCAGATGCCGCCGAAGTTCCAGTAGTCAGCGCGTCGCTCGGCCAGGTTCACCTGCGGGACGCTGCTCTCCTTCAGACACTCCACCTCCAGGCGGTTCTTCTTCTTGCCGAAGAAGACGCGGTCGCTTACGTCAATGGTGTGTCGGGTGAAGCCGCCCTGGTAGGTGCCGTTGCCAGCCTTCCTGCCGTTAATCTGCACCCGTATCTCTGTAAATGCAGCCTCGAAGACCAGTTGTATTTGTCTTCCTGCCCACGCCTCAGGCAGCGTGAACTCATGCTTATAGAGTCCTTTCTCGTCGGCAATGCCTTCAGGTGTTGCTTTGCCGTAGAAGCGCATGCCGTACTGGTAGGTGCCAAAGCCTTGCAACTCCCAGCACGAGGGAACGCCAATCTTGGTCCACTTGCCACTGTTTCTGCCATCGGTGCACTGGAAGTCCCATTGCACCATGTCGTCACATCCGTGACCACTCAGATACTGCCGCTGTGTCTCCACAGCCGTCTGCGCCTGTACTGTTGCTGAGACCGCCAGTCCCAGTAACGCCAAAAGAAAAGTTCGTCTCATAGTATATAGCTATACATTATTATATATATAGAGACGAACAACGCGGGGTTTTGTCCCCGCGTTGCTATTGTTTGTATATTCTGCTGACTGTTAGAAGTCCAACTTGTCGAGCGTGTCGGTAAAGTCCTTAGGCTCTTTGTTTTCAGCAGGAGCCTGATACTCGTCATGACGCTCAGGACGCGGACGGCGCTCGCCGCGGTCACGACGCTCGCCACGGTCGCGACGCTCAGGACGCTCACGGCGCTCGCCACGGGCGGGGCGCTCCTGATAGCCCTCGGGCTTCTCAATCAGTACGCGATGTGAGAGTTTGAACTTACCTGTCTTTGGGTCAATCTCCAGGAGTTTCACCTTAATCTTGTCGCCCTCCTTGATGCCGGCTTCCTCGACGGTCTCAAGGCGCTTCCAGTCAATCTCAGAGATGTGGAGCAGTCCGTCCTTGCCAGGCATGAACTCCACGAAGCATCCGTAAGGCATGATAGAGCGTACGGTACCTTCATACACCTCGCCGATTTCAGGGATAGCCACGATGGCTTTGATTTTGGCAATGGCAGCATCGATGCTCTCCTTGTTAGGACCGCTGACCTGCACCTTGCCAACGCCATCCTCTTCGTCGATGGTGATGGTAGCACCGGTGTCCTCCTGCATCTGCTGGATAATCTTACCACCAGGACCAATGACGGCACCGATGAACTCCTTCGGAATTTCGAAGGCCTCGATGCGTGGAACGTGGGGTTTCAGTTCAGGACGTGGCTCGCTGATGGTGTCGGTGATGCACTTCAAGATGTGCTCACGTCCAGCCTTAGCCTGCATCAGTGCCTTCTCCAGGATGTCGAACGACAGACCGTCGCACTTGATATCCATCTGGGTAGCTGTCAGACCATCCTTAGTACCGGTGGTCTTGAAGTCCATGTCACCCAGGTGGTCTTCGTCACCCAGAATGTCGCTCAGCACGGCATACTTGTCTTCTCCAGGATTCTTGATGAGTCCCATAGCGATACCGCTGACGGGCTTCTTCATGGGAACACCAGCGTCCATCAGAGCCAGTGTGCCGGCACATACAGTAGCCATAGAGCTGGAACCGTTAGACTCCAGAATCTGGCTTACCACACGTACGGTGTAGGGGAAGTCGGCAGGAATCATATCCTTCAGAGCGCGCCATGCCAGGTGGCCGTGACCAATCTCACGACGACCTACGCCGCGTTGAGCCTTAGCCTCACCCGTGCAGAACGGTGGGAAGTTATAGTGCAGCAGGAAGCGCTGATAGCTCTTGTCGAGCACGTCGTCAACCAGCTTCTCGTCGAGTTTGGTACCCAGGGTGACCGTTGTCAGCGACTGTGTCTCACCACGTGTGAAGATGCTGCTTCCGTGAGGCATGGGCAGTGGTGACACCTCGCACCAGATAGGACGAATCTCGTCGGTCTTACGACCATCGAGACGGATGCCTTCGTCGAGGATACAACGGCGCATGGCGTCGCGCTCCACGTCGTGGTAGTAGCGGTCCATCATGGCGCACTTCTCTTCCAGCTCGTCCTCGCTCAGCTCAGTGTGCTCGGCAGCATACTTCTCCTTGAAGTCCTCGAGAATCTTCTCGAAAGCCTCGGTACGTGCTTGCTTCTCGAGTGCCTGCTTGGTAACGTCGTAGGCGGGCTGGTAGAGCTCCTTGTTCATGCGCTCGCGCAGCTCCTCGTCGTTCACCTCGTGGTCGTACTCGCGCTTCACGTCCTTGCCCAGTTCCTTAGAGAGCTCGGCCTGCAGTTCGCACATCGGCTTGATGGCAGCCATAGCAGCCTTGAGGGCGCCGAGCAGATCCTGCTCCGACACTTCCTTCATCTCGCCTTCCACCATCATGATGTTCTCTGCCGAAGCACCCACCATGATATCCATGTCAGCCTCTTTCATCTGTTCGAAGGTGGGGTCGATGACATATTCGCCATTGACACGAGCCACGCGAACCTCAGAGATAGGGCACTCGAAGGGGATATCTGAACATGCCAATGCAGCTGAGGCAGCAAAACCTGCCAAAGCATCGGGCTGGTCAACGCCGTCGGCACTGAACAGCATCACATTGACAAAAACCTCTGCGTGATAGTTGGAGGGGAACAGCGGACGGAGCACACGGTCAACCAGACGGCTGGTCAGAATCTCATTATCCGAGGCCTTGCCCTCGCGTTTGGTGAAGCCGCCGGGGAAACGTCCTGCTGCGGCATACTGCTCTCTGTAGTCGACCTGCAGAGGCATGAAGTCGGTTCCGGGAACTGCATCTTTTGCGGCACAAACAGTAGCCAGCAGCACAGTGTTGTTCATGCGTAGCATGACGCTGCCGTCAGCCTGCTTTGCCACTTTCCCGGTTTCAATTGTGATGGTTCTTCCATCAGGCAATTGAATACTTTTCGTAATTACGTTCATCTTGATTAAAAAAACATCTAATATATAAAAAAGCGCACCTTTGCGCAAAAAACAGTGCAAAGGTACACATTATTATATTAAGAAACGAATAAATGCGGTAACAATTAGTGTTTTTTATGAATTAAGGCTGGCTTTCGCCCTCGACGTACTCTTTCAGGAACATGTGTTCACCGTCAAAGACGGCATAGGTGAACTGCGATATCCAGTCTCCCAGAATCATCAGTCTGGTATGTCGTGCCAACTTGATGTCGAGTTCGATGTGTCGGTGTCCGAAGATGAAATAGTCGATGTTTGGATGCTCCTCGATGTAGTGTTTTGCAAAGAGCACCAGGTGCTCCTTGTCCTCACCCAGATACACCGCGTCGTTCTTCTCCTTGTGCTGTATGTAGCTGTGCTTGGCCCATTGCTGTCCGAAGGCGATGCCCCAGCGGGGGTGCAGTCCGGAGAAGAGCCACTGGCAGAATCGGTTATGGAAGATGGCGCGAATGACTTTGAACGAGCGGTTGGGGTCTCCCATGCCGTCGCCGTGCGCCAGGAAGAATTCGTGTCCGTAGATTTCCGTTGTCTCAGGCTTCTTGTGCAGCACGACGCCACACTCCTTCTCCAGGTATTCGTATGCCCAGATGTCGTGGTTGCCTGTAAAGTAGTGAACCTCCACGCCCATGTCCGTCAGTTCCGACAGCTTTCCGAGAAAGCGTGTGAACCCCTTGGGCACGGCATAGCGGTATTCGTACCAGAAGTCGAACATGTCACCCAACAGGTAGATGGCTTGTGCCTTCTCCTTGATGCTGTCAAGGAAACGTACCAGTCGGCGCTCCTGCATACGCTGGTGCGGAACAGCCCAAGACCCTAAATGCGCATCGGATAAAAAATAGATATTTTTCATACCTCTCAGTTCTCACCTCTCAGTCAAACCCCAGTTCTACTCTCGCTTCTTCGCTCATCATGCTCTGGTCCCATGCCGGTTCGAAGACCAGGTTGACGTTGGCACCAGTGATGCCGTCCACGCTTTCCACCTTCGTGCGGACGTCCTCCAGAATGAAGTCGGCCGCCGGACAGTTGGGGGCGGTAAATGTCATGTCCATATCCACGTTGCCGTCCTCTTGCACTTCAATTTTGTATATCATGCCGAGGTCATAAATGTTGACAGGTATCTCAGGGTCGTAGACCGTCTTCAGCACGTCAACGATGCGTTCTTCCAGAGTGGTTTTTTCTTCTTGTGTCATGTCTTATTTTGCCTTTCGGCTACAAAGTTACGAAATATTTTTCATTCTTTCATCTTAATTTTTCATTTTTCATCTTTCATCTTTAATTTATTTTTGTACCTTTGCACTCGATTATGGTTGAGAAGAGCTATGCGCAGCTGCTGAAGGCGTCGTTCAAGTCGGGCGAAACGGAAGAGTGGCTGGATATATATTTCACGCGACCTATAGGTTTAGCACTGGCACTGGTGTGTGGGCGTTTGGGTATTACCCCCAATGCCATCACGCTGGCGGGCATCGCCATTGGTGCCCTTGCGGGCTGGATGTTCCATTATAGCGACCTGTACCATAACGGCTGCGGCGTGGTGTTGCTGATGTTGGCAAACTTCTGCGACTCAGCCGATGGGCAGTTGGCGCGGCTGACCAATCAGAAGACGCTCTTGGGGCGCATGCTCGACGGCTTTGCCAGCGACGTGTGGTTCTTCAGCATCTATGTGGCTCTCGTCTTCCGTCTGTGGCATGAGCCCATGCCGCTCTTCGGCATTGCCTGGCAGGGGTGGGGCTTCGTGCTGTGTGCCGTAGCGGGCTTCCTGTGTCATGCCACCCAGTGTGCGTTGGCTGACTACTACCGCAACATCCACCTGTGGTTTCTGAAGGGCGACAGCGGCAGCGAACTGGACAGCTACAGCAAGGAGCAGCAGACCTATGATGCCCTCGTGCCAGAGGGTTGGTCGTTTGCCCGTCTCTACCATTACTTCTACAAAGGCTACTGCAAGAAGCAAGAGCGGCTGACGCCTCGTTTCCAGGCCTTCTTCCAACGGTACCGTGCCGCTGAGGATGTGCCGCCAGCCGTCGGCCGCCAGTTCCTGGACGGCAGCCGTCCGCTGATGCCGCTGACCAACATTCTGACGCACAACACACGTGCTTTTGCACTTTTTGTGGCAGCGTTAGTCAATATTCCGTGGCTTTATCCGTTATTTGAAATAGTAGTGTTGCAACCATTATATTATTACATGCGATGGAAGCATGAACACATGTGTGAAACTTTAAGAACCCAGATATGAAACAAAACAACGTGAAGCCCGCAGAAGGCAAATTGGGAATACTCATCGTCGGCTGTGGAGCCGTGTCGACTACCATGATGACAGGTGTGCTGATGGCGCGCAAAGGACTGACAAAACTCATTGGTTCCATGACCCAGATGGACAAGATGCGTGTGGGACGCGGTGCCCAGAAACAATACCTTAAATATCAGGACATCATCCCCTTGGCGTCGCTCGACGACATCGTCTTCGGCACCTGGGATGTCTATCCGCAGAATGCCTACCAGGCTGCTATGTATGCCCAGGTGTTGCAGGAGAAAGACATCGCCCCCGTGCGCCACGAGCTGGAACAGATTGTACCCATGCCGGCAGCCTTCGATAAAGACTATGCCAAGCGGCTCGACGGTTCCAATGTTAAGACATGCAAGAACCGTTGGGACATGATGGAGCAGATACGTGCCGACATTCGTGCCTTCCGCCAGCAGCACGCCGTCGAGCGTGTCGTGGTGCTGTGGGCAGCATCTACCGAGATATACGTTCCCATTGACGAGCGTTACCACTATCAGCTCAGCGACCTCGAGGCCGCCATGAAGGCTGACGACCGCCAGCACATCGCTCCCTCTATGTGTTATGCCTATGCCGCCCTGTCGGAGGGTTGCCCCTTCATCATGGGCGCCCCTAATACTACGGTCGACATTCCTGCCATGTGGCAACTGGCTGAGAAGACCCATATGCCTATTTGCGGCAAGGACTTCAAGACCGGACAGACGCTGGTGAAGAGTGGCTTTGCTCCCATCATCGGCACACGCTGTCTGGGACTCGACGGCTGGTTCTCTACCAACATCCTCGGCAACCGTGACGGACTAGTGCTCGACGAGCCTGCCAACTTCCACACCAAGGAGGTGTCGAAGCTCTCGACACTGGAGACCATCCTCAAGGCAGACGAGCAGCCCGAACTGTACGGCGACTACTACCATAAGGTGCGCATCAACTACTATCCGCCACGCAACGACAACAAGGAGTCGTGGGACAACATTGACATTCGTGGCTGGATGGGTTATCCCATGCAGATAAAGATCAACTTCCTCTGTCGCGACAGCATCCTGGCAGCACCCGTAGCCCTCGACCTCTGCCTGCTGATGGATGTTGCAGCCCGTGCAGGCCGCTACGGCACGCAGCGCTTCCTCTCGTTCTTCCTCAAGTCGCCCATGCACGACTACACGCAGGGCGAGGAAGCCGTCAACCACCTCTACCAGCAGTACACGCTACTGAAGAATGCCATCCGTGAGATGGGTGGCTACGAGGCTGATGAAGAGGTGGACTAGTGAGATGTCTGATGTAAGATGTAAGATGTAAGAGGGCTGATGTCTGAGGGCTGATGGCTGATGTAAGGGGGTGAGTATGCACTTGGATATTTCCGACGAGCAGGTACTCGACAATGCCGGCATCCGGCTGACGGCCGTCCGGCTGCTCATTTGGCGTAAGGTGAGGCACGGCTTCACCGATGCCTTCAGCTTGGCTGACCTTGAAGCGGCGCTACCCACCATCGACCGTTCCACGCTGTTTCGTACCCTGACACTGCTGACCGATGCCCATCTGTTGCACGAGATTGACGACGGCTCCGGTTCGCAGAAGTACTGCGTCTGCCATCTTGATGACACGCGTCAGTGTCACGGTCATGTGCATCTCACGTGTCGCAAGTGCCATCGCACCTACTGCCTTACCAATGTCCTCATTCCTTCTGTGCCTTTGCCCTCCGGCTTCCTATTGGAAGAGGCGGAATACATAGTGAAAGGCATTTGTCCGCAGTGTTCGGACCGCAAGCCTTAATAGTACTGACCGCAAGCCTTAATAGTACTGACCGCAAGCCTTAATGGTAGGGATTGCAAACCTTAATGGTACTGATCGCAAACCTTAATGGTAGGGATTGCAAACCTTAATGGTACCATAACAGAATAGAACATGTAAGCTCTTTTCCCATCCTTGATACGAACAAAAAACGGCATTTTACTGCTACCCAAGAAAGTACCCAAGAAAGTACCCAAGAAACAAACAAGAGTACCCAAGAAAAGATTCTTGACGAAATTCGTAAGCGTCCTTTTACTACTCGCGAACAACTAGCTAAGGTCATCGGAATCACACCTGACGGTATCAAGAAGCAGCTGGATAAGATGAAGAAAGCAAAGCGCATCAGGCATGTCGGACCCACAAAAGGCGGTCATTGGGAAATCATAACAGAATAGAGCTTGTAAGCACTTTTCCCATCCTTGATATAATTTTATTCCACAAAAATTTTGGATGTTACAAAAATATTTCGTATCTTTGCCCCGTCGTATGTAATGTAGGCAGCGGCCTGTTACGACATTTTCGTTGGAAAAAGGATACCTGACGGGCGTAGACAGTGTGTACATATTATTCATTTACTAACATAACAAATCATTTAAAACTACAAAAGTATGAAAAAACAAATTTTTACCTTATTGACGCTACTCGTCTTGTGTGTGACCGGGGCGTGGGCAGAAGATGTCACATGGACTTATTCGTTCGTAAATGGTGACCACACAACTCTTAACGAAAATAGTAATGTGGGTACTTTTGCAAATAAAACTTGGACCCTTGGGTATAATGGGCTTACGTCTGGTTCTTTTTCTCTTAATTATGGAAATAATGCCATAAAGATTCCCAATAATAATGCTGTAGAATATGTCACCTTTACGACTTCTGGATTTGCAGGTAAGAAGATTAAAGAGGTCATTGTAAATGTAAAGAATAGTTCTAAGAGTAGTTCAAAAGGAACTCTGTTAACAGTTTCTGTTGATGGAAGTGAATTAACACCAGAGTCAGGTAATAAGACTTCTCTTACAAATTCTAGCAATGCAACAGATATGAATGTTACAAGTACGTCAGGTACTGATTGTAGCAGCTCATTGCAAATTAAGTTGTCGCAGTATGCTAGTGAAGGGGGGAATTATATTCAATTTTATGTAGCCTCAATTACAGTTAAATATGAAATGGAGGCTCCTGGGGCAATTACACTCCCTGCATCAGGAATAGTAAATGGTTTGGACAACATAAAGGTTTATTCAGAAGATGCTACTACCATAAAATATAAATGGACTGCAACGGAGAGTGAACCAGCAGAGTGGGATAATGCTGCTGCAACTGGCGGTGAGGCTTCAATTCCCATACCTAATGAAGGAGGTATTAAGTATCTTTATGTGAAAGGTAATAATTCATTAGGGGATGGTTCTGTTTCGCATCAGCAATATACTATATACACGACCTTATTACACTGGCAGTTTGATAGTTCTACGACAGCAATTGATAGCGAGTTGACAGCAAATGGTGGTACTGTTACAATAGGTAGAAAGTCAACGAGCACCAAGACGTGGGCGGTCGAAGATGCAACTTACAATGCTGCAGTTCCCGATAATATGAAAGCAACGGGAGCTACAAGTAAAGGTCTTAAATCCGGAAGTGGGGATCTTTATTTACAAGTTGCATTGACAAGTGGAAATTTCAAAGTAGGAGATATCGTTTATGTTTGCGGTTATAACCCTTGGCGAGTGTCAACAACTGATGCACGTAATGCAGATGTTATTGCGTCAATAACTACAGGTTCAGGTTCGAGTAATTACCAAGTGGGTAACGGTACTATTCCTGTTGGATATGAGTCTGCAAGTACTTTGTTCTTTGATAGAAGTAGTGGCAATACTGCTGTCGCTGCCATCAAAATTGTACGTCCCGTAGACTTGACTCCTCCTGCTTATGTTAGTTCTGTACCTGCAAAGGGCGCTACAGATGCTTCTATTGTCTCTCCTATTACTGTTACGTTTAGCGAGAATATCACGATATTAAACGCTGCAAAGATTAAGTTGGTGAAGACGGAAGATGATAGCAATGTTGCTATTGAGACACCTTCGGCTTCTGGTGCGGTACTGACAGTAACACCTTCTGCCAACCTTGCTAACAGTACTGAATATCGTCTGAATATTGAGGCTGGTGCTATTGAGGACGAGAATCATAATACAACTACTGCCGATGAGACCATCACGTTTACTACGTTGGCTTATGATGGTAATGCTCCTTTATATAGTTCGTCAAGTCCAGAGAAGGGTGCTACAGGGGTGGCTGTCGATGCTACTTTGACTGTCACCTATGATGAGAATATAATCATTGAGGATGCAAGCCAAATTACTTTGAAAAAGACTTCTGACGAAAGTGTTGTTGCTATTGAAACTCCTGAGGCTTCTGGTGCAATACTGACCATAACACCTTCTTCTGACCTTGCCAATAATACTGGTTATACTCTGACAATTGGTGCTGGCGCTCTGAAGGATGGTTCCGACAATGTTACAACCGCCAGTGATGTGATTTCCTTTACTACTGTAAAGGCAAAGTTGGCTAAGCCAACAATTGTGGGTACTTCATTCTTTAAGACAAGCAGAACGGTAACTATTTCTTCGATAGAAGGAGCAACTATTACCTATTCTACTGATGGTGAATCTTACTCTGCTTATCCCAATGAGGGCATCGAGTTGGATGCTGACGCAACAATTTATGCTAAGGCAACTCATGACGATTATCTAGCAAGTGATGCTGCCAGCAAGAAGTTTAAGAAATATGCTAGTTTGAAGGAAACTGCTGATGTCGTAAGTGAAGAATCAACTTGGGACTGGTCTGGAATTTCAGGAAGTGTGCAGTTAAAAGATGATGGAAGTACATTCCCATATAAAGGAGAGGCTGGTGATATTGTCGCCTCTAACTTTAATGGTACGGTATTCTCTAATGTAGAATGGGGTTCTGAATTTAATGCTGATGCCTTGATACTTGAAGCTGCAGAGTATCCTGTACGCTCCAATTATTATCAGGGAATGACAGCGAAGTTTATAACGACTGTTCCTGGTACTGTTACAGTGTGGTATTCCAATACATCAAATAAAGATGTAGAGCGTTTCTTGGACATCAATGGAACTGAATATGGTAACAAGACAGACGGCAAGGGCTCTAAAACTGCCGATTTCATAGAGACTGCTGCTATACCCGTTACTGCAGGTCTTATAACAATAACTGGTGTGGAGAATCATGTAGGAACATATGTACATATCAAGAAGATAAAGTTCACTCCGCTTCCTGAACCAGAAGATCCTACGGTTGTTGGTGAAACCGTTACTGTTCCCGTTTCGGCTAACATGGCTGGATGGCGTTCGTTCATCGGTGAGGCTGACCAGAACTATACGGTAGAGACTGGTACAAAGGTGTACTACGCTTCTGCAACGAACTCTAGCACGAACAAAGTGACGCTGACTGAGATTGCTGAGGGCGTTCCTGCCAATACTCCGGTTATCCTGTATAAGGACGGTGCGACCTCTATCACGTTGACGAAGACGGCAACAGCTATCACCGCTCCTGCTGGAAATAAACTGCAGGTGACTATCGCTGATCAGAACGTGGGTAGTGTCTATCGTTTGGGCTATAAGGCAAGTGACGGTGTGGGCTTCTATAAATACACCTCAACTGCTGCTCCTGCTGGCATCATCTATATCTCTGCATTGGATTCACCTGCTAATTTCCTGGGCTTCGACTTCGGTGACACTACTGGCATTGGAGATGTAAGAAGTAAGATGTCAGATGTAAGAGGTGAATTCTTCAACCTCGCTGGTCAGAAGGTTGCTCAGCCCACAAAGGGCCTGTACATCGTGAATGGTAAAAAAGTTGTATTGAAGTAAACTATGGAGGACATAACAATGAAAAAGACATATAAGAATCCTGAGATTGAAGTCATCAAGATGAAGATGCACCAGCACCTGCTGGATGGTTCGCAAGATGCGCACGAAGAAATTCCTGATGAGTACGGCGGTCACGAAACCGAAGAAGAGTGGTAACCCCTCAACCGCACAGGGGTGTGAAAGCCCTTGTGCGGTTAACCCTATAACCGCCCCTGGCATGGGGAGGTAAAGAAAAGCCTTTCGCCCTCTGGGCGGAGGTGAAAAAGAATATTTCATGTATATTTCCCACTCATTAAAGCCGTCGTGAGACGCTCGTGGGTATGTTTATTTAGTTAATTATGTTAATTACAATTTGCCCCTGGCTCGTGAGAGTCGGGGGCAATTTCAATTAGATGCTATGGACTATCTTGACTGTTTATAATATGAGTTGCTGCAGGTGGTCGGGGCTGAACACTTGTTGGGCGACATCCTGCAGCTGAGGGGCGGTCAGGTCGTCAATCTGCTGCAACAGGAGCTCGATGCTGCGCTCGCTGCCGTAGTGCAGGAAGTGCTTGGCACTGTCGAGGGCGAACTGTTCGCGATTGTCGCAGGCGATGGCTATCTGTCCCCTTATCTGGCGCTTGGCAGCTGCGAGCTGACGCTCCGTCAGCGGGTGCTGCATCAGCCGGTCCAGTTCACGATGCACCAGGCGCAGGCAACGCTTGACGTCGTGGTGGTCGCAACCGAAGTAGATGGACCAGCAGCCAGTGTCGCTATAGCTCGCCATCGCACTCTCGACGGTATATACCAATCCGTGACGCTCGCGCAGTGACAGGTTCAGACGGGCGTTCATTCCTGGACCACCAAGAATGTTGTTAAGCAGGTAGAGCGGCAGGCGACGGCTGTCGGTATAGCTGAAGGTGCGACACCCCAGCATGACATGTGCCTGGTGGTGCTGTGGTGCGTTGCTTGGCTGTAAGGGCTCTTCGGCCGTTGCCTGTGCGGCACATGGCACGTCGGCGGGAGTGCTGTCAGCCCTCTCCTCCTGACCCTTGACAGCCAGCGTCTTAAGCAGTCGCTTGAAGTTGATGTCGCCATGAACAAAGAAAATGGTATTCGCGGCACGATAATAGCGGTGGGTGAAGCGGCGGGCGTCGTCAGCGGTGAAAGCCTGCACCTGCTCGCGCGTACCTAAAATGTTATGCCCTAAGGGATGTCCGCTGAAGACGAGGTTCTCGAACTCGTCATAAATAAGCTCTGCGGGCGAGTCGTTGTAACTCTCTATCTCGTCGCAGATGACGGCAGCCTCGTGGTGCAGCTCCTCTTCAGGGTAGGTGCTGTGGAACACGATGTCGCAAAGCAGCGCTACCGCCTTGGCGAAATGCTCCTTCATGACGGCAGCATAGAATACCGTCTCTTCCTTGTTGGTAAAGGCGTTGAGGTCGCCGCCAACACCCTCGAGACAGTTCAGAATCTGCAGGGCGCTGCGCTGCTGGGTACCCTTGAAGGTGGTGTGCTCGCAGAAGTGTGCCAACCCCTGCTCGCCGATGCCTTCGTGACGGGAGCCCGCCCTGATGCCGATGCCACAGTAGACGACGGGTGAGGTTGCCGGCATGTGGATGACGCGCATGCCGCTGTCTAAGTCCGCAATGTTGTAACGTGCCATACCGATGAGCTAAAGCAAACGCTTGATGGCCTGCTCCAGGTCGCTGATGGTCTGGGAGCGCCCAACGATATTGTTGTCGCGGCTGACGAGGAAGAATTCAGGCAGCGACTGTATGTTATAGATGCCAAAGGTCGTAGACTGAGGACCCTCAGGGTCGCGCACGCTAATCCAAGGCAGCGATGCCGTCTGCTGCTTCCAGAAGTGCTCGTCGGGGTCGATGCTGACTTGGAAGATTTCAAAGCCCTGTGCGTGGTACTTGTTATACAGGTCGCGCAACAGCAGGATGCGTGCCGGCGAGTCTTCAGTGCCAAAGATGTGGAAGTCGAGCAGCACCACCTTACCCTTCAGTGCGCTGAGGCTGCGCTGCACTCCTTTGTTGTCAGTCAGCTGTATGTCGATAAGTCCGGTGGTCTCCACCTTGTCGGCAGCCAGCGTGGCCTTGGCATTCTTGGCAGCCTGGATGCGCATGTTGTTCATGCCCTCGATGGCAATGTTGTGCAGGTTCTCGCCACGCTCGCTGCCAGGATAGTAAGTGTCCCAGCTGGTAGCGACGGCAGCAAATACCTTGATGTCGTCTTTGTTGTTGTGAGGATTGAATATCAGCATGTTGCCCAAAGTCTGGAACAGGGCGAAATAGGCGTAAGGCTTGTCAGGGGTAGGGAAGATGTACTTCAGCTTCACGTCTTGCTTGTACTGGTCGACCATCGCCTTCAGGGTGTCGTTAAACTGTGCCGCCGTCAGCGTGTTGTCATTGCTCAAGCGGATAGCTCTTGCCTGGAGGTCCTGTTGCATGAGTGTCAGCTCCTTGATTTTCTGACAGTTGTCAGAACCTTTTATCTCGTATTGTGATGCCATCTGCGGATACTGAGCGCTGACGGTAACAGTCTCGGTAGAGTCGATGGAGACATTGATAATCTGGTCGCTGATGCGCAGGCGATAGAACTCAGGGGCACCCGCAGGACTGCCGCTGAAACTGAAACGACCCTCGCCGTCAAGTTTGGCAGAATCGACTGTTGTTATCTCGCTGACACCGATGTTCTCGAAGTAGAGCACGGAGTCGTTGGCGTTGGTGATGACACCCTCGACATGAAATTTCTTCTCACCGCATGAGGCGATGCTTAATGCGGCAATCGCGATAAAAATGTATTTCTTCATTTCTTCAAATTATCAATTCTTAATTCTCAAAACTCAATATTCTCAATACTTTAAATTCTTCCCTCTTCGTGGTAGCTGTAGTAAGCCCCGTCGGTAATGATGACATGATCCATGAAATGAATGCGCATCAGCTTGCACGCCTGTTTCAGACTCTCGGTCAACAGGTTGTCTTGCTGACTGGGGCGCAGACTCCCCGACGGGTGGTTGTGGCAGACTGCCATGATGGTGGCATTGGCGAGAACAGCCTCGCGCATGATGATGCGGATGTCGACCGAAACCTCCGTAATGCCGCCATGTGAGATGCGTATCTTCTTGATGAGGCGGTAGTTCTGATTCAAGAGCAACAGCCAGAACTCCTCCACGTCGCAGTCTTGCAGTACGGGGTGCATGTGGTTATAGATGCGGGTGGCTGTGCCCAAGTCAGGACGCTCTTCGGGTTTCTCCATCTGGCGGCGCTTGCCCAGTTCGCAGGCTGCCAGGATGGTGATAGCCTTAGCCTCACCCACGCCCTTATACTGACACAGCTCGTGAATGGTCATCTTGCCCAGTGTGTTCAGGTTGTTGTTGCAATCCTTGAGGATGCGTTTCATCAACTCCACAGCACTCTCGCCAGGCGAACCGGACCCGACAAGAATTGCCAGCAGTTCGGCATCGCTGAGCACCTGTGCTCCCAAGTCGCGCAGCCGCTCGCGAGGCTGGTCCTCAGGCGACCACTCTGCTATCGTCAGTCTTTCAGCCATTATTTATAGAAGTTCTTTTCGAAAGCCGTAAACTCGTCTTGCTTCAGGACGCAGCGTTTCCACCACGACTCTAGAAATCCCAGTCCATATCCCATCAGCTGTACGAAGGCTGCAGGTACGGAGAGCAGTCCTACCTTCAGGCTCTTGTTCTGACGGGTGGAGTCAAGACAGATGACGAAGCTGTAAAACAGCAGAGGCAGCCAGGGGGCGGCACAGAGCCAGTACCAGCGGTGTACGTCATCATAGTGCATCAGTACGCGACCCACTGCCGAGCAGAGTACGAGTGCGATGACACCTAAGGTGAACACCATTGGCAGCAGGTGTACCAGCTTCAGCGTTCCTGGATGGCGTTTCTCCAGATTGATGCGGGCAATGCCGCTGTTATATACCTGTCGGAAGAACTTGCGGAAGTCCGTGCGGCGCTTGTGCCATACCCATGCCTCAGGGAACAGGCGTGGCTGGTAACCCGCCTCGACAATGCGGTAGCTGAAATCGACGTCCTCGCCAAAGCGCATCTTCGAGAAGCCGCCCAGCTGTTGATAGACGTCACGACGGATACCCATGTTAAAAGAACGGGGGTAGAACTTGTCGAGCTTCTTCTTGCCACCGCGAATGCCGCCTGTGGTGAAAAACGAGGTCATGCTGTAGCTGATGGCTTTCTGCACAGGCGTGAACGAGGGGTGCGAGGCGTCAGGACCGCCCCACGCAGCAATTCCACCGCCGTTCCCTTCAGAAGGGCTGGCAGTCTGCCGGGCAGCGAGTGCTTTTTCTGTTGCTTCCAGATACCCTTCAGGCAGCACTACGTCGCTGTCAAGAATGATGACATACTCGCCGTGAGCGCGCTCTACGCCGTAGTTGCGGCTCTGTCCTGGTCCGCTGTTCTCCTTGCAGTAATAATGCAAATCAAGGATGCTTGCGTACTTGTCGCAAACATCCTTGCAGGGTTGTTGTGAACCGTCCTCTACAATAATGACCTCAAAGTCTCTTAGTGTCTGTGAGCAGAGGCTCGCCAGCAACTCGTCCACCTCGTCGGGACGATTGTAGACAGGAACGATGACGGAATATTTCATAATCATCAATTGAGAGTTGAGAATTGAAAATTGAGAATTATGATTACACCTTTTCGTGACATTGCCGACTTAAGTCATTTCATAATTCTCAATTCTCAACTCTCAATTGTATTTACTCTTTTGCACGTGCCAGATAAGAGCCGTCGCGGGTGTCAACCTGAATGAGGTCGCCCTCGTTGATGAACAGCGGAACACGAACCTCAACGCCTGTCTCCAGTGTAGCGGGCTTCAGCGTGTTGGTAGCAGTGTCGCCCTTGATGCCAGGCTCAGAGTGAGTAACACGAAGAATGGTCTTCACGGGCATCTCAGCATAGAGGATAGTGCCATCAGTCGTGTCGCTGACAACGGAAACCACGTCGCCTTCCTTCATGTACTCGTGACCAATCACCAGGTCGTTGGCAATGGGAATCTGCTCGAAAGTCTCCTGGTTCATGAAGATGCGTCCTTCCTGATCCTCGTACAGATACTGGTAGTCGCGGTGCTCGATGACAACGTCTTCCAGCTTCTCGCCGATGTTATAGCGACGCTCCAGTACGCGGCCGTCGGTAACGTTCTTCATCTTAATGTTCATGATGGTGTTTCCCTTGCCGGGCTTACGGTGCTGGAAGTCAATGCAAACCCAAATGGCTCCGTCCATGCGAATGGCGGTACCCTTTTTGATGTCTTGTGAGTTAATCATAAAAATAGCTATTTAATAATGTAATTGTCACTTTTCAGGGTGCAAAGGTACGACAAATAAATTAAAAAATAAAAATTATAAATGAAAAAATGATTCAAAACTTGCGTATTTCGAAATAATTGTGTAATTTTGCAGCCCGAAACTCCGAATAATAACAATAAAAACAAGATAAGACAATGAAAAGAACATTTCAGCCGCACAATCGTCGCCGCGTCAACAAGCATGGATTCCGCGAGCGCATGGCAACAAAGAATGGCCGTCGTGTACTGGCTTCTCGTCGCGCCAAGGGTCGTAAGAAGCTAACTGTATCTGACGAGCATCACGGAAAGTAACATTCTTCGACGGCAGTCGAGGCGTGGCACGCTGACAGCGTGCGTGTACGGATAAGAATTGGGTGTATTTTAAAGAAATATACCCATTTTTTTTGTTGTGTCGCAAAAACTTTGTATCTTTGCCTTTCAAATAAGAAGAACAAGAGAAAACGATGGGCATAAAAGATTTCTTTGTCAAGTTGCGCAGTCACTATCTGACGTGTCACCTGTTGGCGATGGCGCTGACTGTGCTTCTGCTGTGCCTCATAGTCGGGTTCGGACTGGACCTGTACACGCATCACGGGGAGAGCATCACCGTGCCTGACCTGAAAGGGATGTCGTACGACAAGGCTTATGACAAGTTGGAAGCGATAGGACTGGTGATTCAGGTCAGCGACTCTGGCTATAACAAGTCACTACCGGCAAACTCCATCCTGGCACAAACCCCAGACATGGGCATGCACGTGAAGGAAGGGCACATCATTTATGTCACCGTCAATTCTCCCTCGTCACCAACGTTTGCCATTCCTGATGTGGTGGACAACAGCAGCTTGCGAGAGGCAGAGGCCCGCCTGTCGGCATTGGGCTTCCGACTGACGGCACCACAGCAGGTGGAAGGTGAGAAAGACTGGGTCTATGGTATCGTCTGCAGAGGGCGTCGCGTGTCGAACGGCGACCGCATTTCAATAGACTATCCGCTGACGTTGCTGGTAGGAAAAGGAACGACAGACGAGATAGACGAGATGGATTTTGCCGATGAGTATATGACGACTCAGGAAGGTGATGTCGATGAATTCGTTGAGGTGACAGGACCTCCTGCAGCACATTAAAGCATGGCAGAAGAGATACTTGATGACATCGAATTGCAGGACGGCGAACTGTACGAACACCTGCGCATGGAGGTAGACAGGGGACAAGAGCCTGTCCGCATAGACAAGTATATGTCTGAGCACATCCCCCATTCGTCGCGCAGCCGCATCCAGAAGGCTGCCGATGCGGGTTTCATACAGGTCAACGGCACGCCGGTGAAGAGCAACTATAAGGTACGGCCAGGCGATGTGGTGACACTCATGCTCGACCGTCCGCACTACGATACGACCATCGAGGCAGAAGACATCCCCCTGGATATCGTGTATGAAGACGACCAACTGATGGTAATCAACAAACCGGCAGGCATGGTGGTACACCCAGGCGTGGGAAACTTTCACGGTACGCTGGTCAATGCCATAGCGTGGCATCTGCGCGAACTCCCCACCTACGACCCTAACGACCCCAGCGTGGGACTCGTTCACCGCATAGACAAAGACACCAGTGGACTGCTTGTCGTGGCGAAGACACCAGAGGCGAAGACCGAACTGGGGGCGCAGTTCTTTAACCACGACACCCATCGCTCCTACCTGGCTTTGGTGTGGGGCAACTTTACAGAGGACACGGGTAGGATAGAGGGGAACATCGGACGTGACCCGAAGGACCGGCAGCGCATGGCGGTATTTCCGCCAGGCTCGGAAATAGGAAAGAGTGCAGTGACACACTACCAGGTGCTGGAGCGCTTCGGCTATGTAACGCTGGTGGAATGTAGGTTGGAGACGGGACGTACCCACCAGATTCGGGCACACATGAAGCACATCGGTCACCCGCTGTTTGCCGACGAACGGTACGGAGGCAGCGAGATACTGCGTGGCGAGCGTACGGCATCCTATAAAGCTTACATACAGAACTGCTTTAAACTCTGTTCCCGACAGGCGCTGCATGCACAGACGCTGGGCTTTGTTCACCCTGTGACCCATCAGCAGATGGACTTTACCAGTCCGCTGGCTGAAGACATGGCACTACTGATTGATAAATGGCGTAAATACATAAAAAGTAATAATACACAATGAAACAACTGAAACGTAACATTGCCATCGTATGTGGTGGCGACTCTTCTGAGCACGACGTGTCTCTTCGTTCGGCACAAGGTCTTTATTCCTTCTTCGACAAGGAACGGTACAAAGTGTATATCGTAGACATCAAAGGGCAGGACTGGCATGTCGAGTTGCCTGACGGCACGACGGCACGCATTGACCGTAATGACTTCTCGTTCTTGGAGAACGGCAAGTGTCGCCTCTTCGACTATGCCTATATCACCATTCACGGTACTCCTGGCGAGAACGGCATCTTACAGGGCTACTTCGACCTCATAGGACTGCCTTATTCTACCAGCGGCGTACTGGTTGAGGCGATGACGTTCGACAAGTTCGTGCTGAATCAGTACCTGCGTGGCTATGGCGTGGCTGTTGCCGACTCGCTGCTGATTCGTCAGGGTTATGAGCAGCTGGTGAGCGATGACGAGATAGAGCAGCGCATCGGCATGCCTTGCTTTGTGAAACCCGCTGCCGACGGCTCCAGCTTCGGTGTGTCGAAGGTGAAGAACAAAGACCAGTTGGCTCCTGCCATCCGTAAAGCCATGATGGAGAGCGACGAGATTATGGTCGAGCAATACCTGGAGGGAACGGAGATTAGCATTGGTGTCTATAAGACCCGTGAGAAATCTGTCGTGCTGCCTGCTACTGAGGTCGTGACGAGCAACGAGTTCTTTGACTATGATGCGAAGTATAACGGTCAGGTGAAGGAAATCACGCCTGCACGTCTGTCAGAGAACGTCACCCGCCGCGTGCGTGAAATCACCAGTCATATCTACGACATCCTGCACTGCAACGGCATTATCCGTATCGACTATATCATTTCTAAGGATGGCAAGATATGGATGCTGGAGGTGAACACCACACCAGGCATGACACCTACGAGCTTTATCCCCCAGCAGGTGAAGGCAGCAGGACTGGAGATGAAAGACGTGTTGGCTGATATCGTTGAGAATCAGTTCTAACGGACTGAATACCGAGAACGGAAAGTCGTATTAAAAACCAAACGTGATGGACAGAAGCGAGTTTGACGAGATACGCCCTTATGAGGCTGGTGAGATGAAGCAGGCCTTTGAAGAATTGCTGAACGACAGACAGTTCAGTACCATCATCAAAGGTTTTGTACCCTGGTTGCCGAAGACACTGCGCAACGCATTGCTGCGCCTGGCTTTCTGGGGAGTGAAGACCCCGCTCGACTTCCAGAAGCGGTTCATGAAGCCCGTTGTCAAATACGTCATCCGTAAGCATACCGACGGTACGACGTTTGATGACGGCATGCTGCCTTCGGACAAGTCGCTCAGATATACCTTCCTGTCCAACCACCGTGACATCGTACTTGACTCGGCTTTCCTCGACCTGATGTTAGTCAATGCCGGTTATCCCACGACGGTCGAGATAGGTATTGGTGACAATCTGCTCATATACCCGTGGATAAAACGGTTGGTGCGCATGAACAAGGCGTTTACCGTACGGCGTGGACTGACAGCCCACGAGATGATGCGCTCGTCACTGCTGATGAGTCGTTACATCCATTATGCCGTCACGCATAAGCGCGAGAACATCTGGCTGGCACAGCGCGAAGGACGTGCAAAAGACTCCAGTGACCAGACGCAGGAGTCGGTACTGAAGATGCTGGCAATGGGAGGGCCAACCAAAATTGACAATGGAGAATTGGGAATTGAGAATTGTGATATGTCTCAAGGCGGCAATTCCGACGGAAGCAGTAATCATAATTCTCAATTCTCAACTCTTAATTCTATAAAGGAACTGAACATTGTGCCGTTGACCATCAGCTATGAGTTTGACCCCTGCGACTTCTTGAAAGCACAGGAGTTTCAGCAGAAGCGCGACAACCCCAATTTCAAGAAGAGCAAACAAGACGACCTGGATAATATGAAGACAGGCATCTTTGGCTATAAGGGACGTGTGCACTATCATTGTGGCACGCCCATCAACCAGTGGATTGACGCATTGAACGACCAGTCAGGTGGTGAGGGCAACAGCACAACGACGAAGTCGAAGAATGAGTTCTTCGCTCATCTGAGTCAACGCATTGATGAGGAGATACACCGTGGCTACCGCCTCTATCCCTGCAACTATATTGCTCTTGACATGTTGGAACAGCCTGCCGCTTTGAGTTCAGGCAGTCCTCACTATACGCAAGCCGACGTGCAGCGCTTCGAACAATATCTGCAGGGGCAGCTGGCAAAGATTAAGATTCCCAACAAGGACGAGGCTTTCCTGCGCGAACGCTTGCTGACCATGTATGCCAATCCGTTACGCAACTACTTAAAGGCGAAACAATGATGAAGACGCTACAGACTGCCATCCTCCTTGTGTCCTTACTCCTCGTGGGCTGTACTACCGACAGCTATGATACTGGCGAGGGTGCCTACTCGAATACCGTTGCCGACTTTGCCGAAATGCGAAGCGACGGGGCAAAGCACGGTGTCTCCTTTGTCACCGACGAGGGCGTGAACTATATCCTGGAGAATACTATCAGTGCCTCGTGGATTAAGACCGCCGACTCCGTCTATCGCGCGTGTGTATATTATAATAAGGTGTCAGAGACGATGGCTCACGCTGTTTCGTGTTTCAACATTCCCACCTTGCGACCAAAAGCAGCCTCCAACTTCATTCGCCAACCGCAAGACCCGCTGGACGTGGAGAGTTGTTGGATGTCGAAGAACGGGAAATACCTGAATATGGCACTGCTCATCAAGAATGGCCGCAACGAGTCGGGTTATGAGAGTGTTCATGCACTGTCCCTCGTACTTGACGAAACCCATCAGAACGCTGATGGTACAAAAACCGCCTATTACCGACTGCTACACGACAAAAGGACAGCGCCAGCGTATTACACCAACCGCCATTACGTGAGTGTTCTGCTGCCTAACTCCAACCGACCAGACAGTGTCAGACTGACCATAAAAACCTATTCTGCCGACTACGTCAAAACCTTAAAATTGTAAACTTGTAACGTGCACAGTTGTCCGTTTGGTGTAAAAAACGCACCAAAAAGGGTAAAAAACATGCACAGGTGTGGGGTGATTGTGCAATATCGAGACACTTTTTATGCTTAAAATTTGCGTAAGTCAATAAAAAGTTGTTACTTTGCACCCGCTTAGCGATACTTTAGATTGTAAAGCACACTAAATTTAAATTAGAAATCATTATTTTATTAACATTAAAGTAAAAGTATTATGTCAGAAATTGAAAGCAAAGTTAAGGCTATTATCGTAGACAAACTCGGTGTTGACGAAGCAGAGGTTAAGCCCGAAGCAAGTTTTACTAACGACTTGGGTGCAGACTCTCTGGATACTGTAGAGCTGATCATGGAGTTCGAGAAAGAGTTTGGTATCTCTATCCCCGACGACAAGGCTGAGAAGATTGGCACCGTAGGTGACGCTATCGCTTACATCGAGGAGAACGCAAAATAATTTATCCCCCTAGGTTAGGGGGTTGGGGGTCTGAACAGACGTAATATGCTATTCAGACCCTCAACTCAATAACTTGGGGGATTATCTTTTTTGATATAATATGGAATTAAAAAGAGTAGTGATAACAGGAATGGGTGCTGTCACCCCGCTGGGCAATACTCCCGAGGAGACTTGGAAGAACATGCTGGCAGGTAAGAGCGGTGCCGCTCCTATTACACATTTCGATACAACCAACTTCAAAACCAAATTTGCATGCGAGGTGAAAGACCTCGACATCAATGCCTATCTGGACCGCAAGGAAGCTCGCAAGATGGACCGCTACACACAGCTGGCTCTGATTGCTGCCAAACAGGCTGTCGAGGATAGCGGCATGGATTTGGAGAAAGAAGACAAAGACCGCATTGGTGTGGTTTACGGTGTTGGTATCGGCGGTATCAAGACTTTTGAGGACGAGGTGTCTTACTATGGCGCTCATCGTGAGGATGGACCCAAGTTCAACCCCTTCTTCATTCCTAAGATGATTGCCGATATTGCTGCCGGTCAGATTTCAATAATGTACGGCTTCCACGGCCCCAACTATATTACAGCATCTGCTTGTGCCTCTTCTTCGAATGCACTGGCTGACGCCTTCAACCTGATACGGTTGGGCAAGGCCAACATCATCCTGGGTGGTGGTGCCGAGGCTGCTATCTGTGAGACGGGTGTGGGTGGCTTCAACGCCATGAAGGCTTTGTCAACACGCAACGACGAGCCAGAGAAGGCCAGCCGTCCGTTCAGTGCCAGCCGTGATGGCTTTGTCATGGCCGAAGGTGCCGGCTGTCTCATCCTTGAAGAGTTGGAGCATGCCAAGGCTCGTGGCGCGAAGATTTATGCTGAAATGGTAGGTGCCGGTATGAGTGCTGACGCTCACCACATCACCGCTTCTCACCCCGAGGGTCTGGGAGCCAAGCTGGTGATGAGAAACGCCCTTGAGGATGCTGGTATGAAGCCAGAGGATATTGACTACATCAACGTTCACGGTACGTCAACACACGTAGGTGATATCTCTGAGGCTAAAGCCATTAAGGAAGTATTCGGCGACGCTGCTTACAAGCTGAATATCTCGTCTACCAAGTCAATGACGGGTCACCTGCTGGGTGCTGCTGGCGCTGTTGAGGCTATGGCAACTATTCTGGCAGTTCAGAACGACATCGTTCCTCCCACCATCAACCACGAGGAAGACGACAAGGACGAAGAGATTGATTATAACCTCAACTTCACCTTCAACAAGGCTCAGAAACGTGAGGTACGCGCAGGACTTAGCAACACGTTTGGCTTCGGTGGCCATAACGCCTGCGTTGTGTTTAAGAAGTACAAAGGTTAAATGATGTGGCTTAACGACATCATAGACAGAATAAGGCTCCCTTTCCGCAAGGAGAAGGAGCTTTTTTCTTCTCTATACAAGATTCTTGGTTTCTATCCCCATGACATCAGCCTGTACAAGCAGGCGTTGCTGCATAAGAGCGTAGGACGCAGAAACGAAAAAGGAAAGCCGTTGAACAATGAACGCCTGGAATTCCTGGGCGATGCTATCCTGGACGCTGTGGTTGGAGACATCGTGTTCCGCCATTTCGCAGGAAAGCGTGAGGGCTTCTTGACCAACACCCGTTCGAAACTTGTCAGTCGTGAGACGCTAGGCAAACTGTCGAAGGAGATGGGTATTCCACAACTCATCCTGTCGGCAGGACATTCCACGTCGCACAACAGCTACATGAACGGCAATGCCTTCGAGGCACTGGTGGGTGCCATCTACCTGGATCGTGGCTACGATGCCTGCATGCGGTTTATGCAGAAACGTATTCTGGCACACCTTATCAATATAGACAAGGTAGCGTACAAGGAGGTGAACTTCAAGTCGAAACTGCTGGAGTGGAGTCAGAAAAACCGTGTGATAATGGAGTTCCGCGACCTGGAGCAGAGCCGTGACGAGAAGAATAGCCCCGTGTTTACTACACAGGTGTTCATCGAGGAACTTGAGGGCTGTAAGGGTACAGGCTACTCGAAGAAGGAGAGTCAGCAGGCAGCAGCAAAGGATACGCTTCTGAAGTTGCGCCGTGAACCCCAGTTTATTGATGCGGTGTTTGCTGCCAAAGGCGACCGCACGAAGATGGAGGAAGAACCCGTCATGGTGGTTCCAGATCTGGAAAAACTGGAGCAGCAGAACTTCTTTATAGAAGAAAAAGCCGAGCAGACCACAAACCGCCCGCAGCAGGCGGAAGACGCACAGTCACAGACGAAGGAGGTGCAGCTCTTCAACGATGCAGAACTGACACTTGACGACATTGAGGTAACGCCTCGCGAGAAGACCCGCGAGGAAATCATTGCAGAGGCAGAGGCGGCAGCCTTTGCTGACATGGAAAAGAACTAGTGCAAGGCGGTTTCCCCGTCTTGCCGAAAGAATCGGTGCAAGACGGTTTTCCCGTCTTGCCTTATATAACCAAAAACCAAAGGAATGATGAAGAGACTTGTAACTTGTGGACTACTGGCAGTGTGGACAGCTATCACCGTCTGGGCTGCACCCGCCATGCGCGAACCCTTTCTGGCCACACAGCCAGATGGCACCACCGTGGAAATAATGCTTCATGGCGATGAACACGCCGCTTGGAGCACCACAGCCGACGGCGTGCTGGTGGTTGAGCAGAACAAGGCATTCTATGTTGCAGCCATTGACGCCAGTGGCAAGTTGACAGCAACGTCACTGCTGGCTCATCGACCTGCAGAACGCAGCACGCTGGAGCAGCAGGCCTGTGCGTCACAGCAAGTCCGCAGTGCGCTCTTCTTCGACCAGTGCGAACAAAAGATGCTGCACGCCCGTAGGGCGCAGGTAACGAGTACGGAGTTCTTTCCTCATGAAGGCAGTCCGAAATGTCTGGTGATACTCGCTAACTTCTCGGATGTGAAGTTTACGGATGTCACCCTCGCCAAAACGCAGTTTGACCAGTATTTCAATGGTGACACGCAGGAGGATTTGGGACACAATGAGCATAATAACGTGTTGAGTGTCAGGAAATACTACGAACAGTCGAGCCAAGGGAAATTCACGCCCGAGTTTACTGTTGTCGGACCTGTTGACCTGCCGCAGACAATGGAGTTCTATGGGCATAACACCGGCGATCCGGGCACTGATGCTAACTTCAGTCAGTTCTGTAAGGACGCTATTGCTGCCGTTGCAGAACAACAGCCGCAGGTGAGCTTTAAAGACTTTGACAATTCCGGCGATGGCAAGGTGGAGTTGGTATGTATCATCTATGCAGGCTACGGCGAGAATGTCAGCGGCAACGGTGCAGAGAAAATTTGGCCCAAATGTGGCTATCGTGGCTATGATGCGCCTGACGGTGTCAAGGTGTCGTACTTTAATTGCGGTCCAGAGTTGTGTCGTTTGTCAAAAGGCACTGATATAAACGGAATTGGTCTTTTCTGTCACGAATTCTCACACGCCCTGGGACTACCAGATCTGTATCCTACCAATAAAAATGCACGCATCAATAACCAGACGCCGGAGTTCTGGTCGCTGATGGACTATGGAGAATATGCCAGCAACGGCTATTGTCCCGTGCCATTCTCCGCGTGGGAGCAGCAGGCTATGGGTTGGATAACGCTGGAGGAGCTGACCGCATCGCAGTATGTCAACGACGTGAAGTCAGTGATAAGAGGCGGCAAGGCGTATAAGTTTAGTGAAAGCAGCAACGAGGAGGAGTACTTTATCGTAGAGAACATGCAGCCGAGCGACCGAGACAAACATCTGTTAGGTTCATACACTGGGCATGGTTTGCTGGTGTGGCATATAGCTTATAATAAGTCAACGGTGTCTATGGGTGACAACCCCAACAACACGCCAGGGGTTCCAAGGGTCTGCATAGTGCCTGCCGATGGACTTGTCATCAATGGCTATCAGTTTGGAACAGGAATGCCTTATACGCAAAAAGACTATGTCGCCAGTTTACGGGGCGACCCCTTCCCCTACAGCTATACGGACAGTGAGAGCAGTCAAACCGTTATCGTCAATACGCTGACCGCTGAGCAACAGTTGCCGAACTACATCTATTACAATAATCTCGCGGATACGGAGGACAATGCAACCCCTGTCTGCAAGTTGCTGCACATCACCGAAGATGCCGATGCGGGTACTGTCAGTTTCGAGTTTGACAACGGTCATACTCCTTCGGGTATTCAGGATGTGCAACGTTCGTCAGTCAGCGCTCAGCGCTATTTTGATTTGCAAGGACGTAGTCTGAATGGCGTACCTGCGCAACGTGGGCTTTACATTCGGAACAACAAGAAGATAGTAGTACGCTGAGACATTAGAAAAGGAAAAGGGAGATTACCATAAATCTCCCTTTTTCCTTTCTGTTATTTAATAATGACTTTTTTGCCATTCTGAATGTAGATGTGACCACTCTGCGGAGTGGTTACCACACGCCCCTGGAGGTCATGGCAACTTTGAGCTTTAGTCTTTATGCTCTGAACGCTGTCAATACCTGTGGGAACCTTAGTCACCTTATTGCCGTTTTCGTCATATACGGCAGTGTCACCCATTTGGCGCTGCGTGGCTACTGCTTCGGCAAAGTCGTTGATGTTGAAGGCAGGAATCTCTCCGCTCCAAATGGTAATCTTGCCTGCACCGCTATACTTCTCACAGACGGTAGGAACGTCAGCAGTCTTGTCGTGGTTGTTGACATAGTATTCAGCCCATGTTTGCGTAGGTATCCAAGTGCCTGTCACATATTGTGCGGCAGGGAACGTTTTGTCAGTCTTTACGGTGTTGATTTCGCTGACACCTGCATGTTCAGTGATTCTTCTGGTACAGTTGTCATAGATGATGCCATAGCCTTCTTCCTTGTTGATATTCAGCGTACCACCGCCGTCGGGAAGAATAGGGGCTTTCCCGTCTTTGAAGTAGCAGGCATCGGCATAGCCCTCAGATTTTGAGCGAAGGTCCCACCCGTCCTGACAGTTCTCCTGATAGTTGTTCATGTAGTGAACGTTGCCTCCACGCTGTAGGGGTAGGCGTGAGCCTTGAATGTCCTTGAAGTAGTTGTGATGGGCAGAAATGGTACGGCAGTTGTCAAAGACGTCGCTGTCGCCCTTTCCCCACAGACATGCCTTGTCGTGGTCGTGGAACAGGTTGTAAGAGATGGTTAACCACTGGATGTTGTTCTTGCAGTCCAGCAGTCCGTCGTAGCGATCCTTGCTGGCAGCATTGCCGTTGAAGAATTCGCAGTGGTCTATCCAGATGTGTGCTCCCCAGTCAGTCTTGGCGCTGCTGTTGTCGGCCTGAATACCTATGCAGTCCGGGTCGCCGACCTCTTTCTGCGCGCCATTGCGCCAGGCTACAATCTTCAGTTCCTTGCTACCCTTCATGACCGGTGCACTATTCATGGTAAAGCGGCAGTTGCGGATGATGACATTCGAGCAGCACTGCATGACGAAGGTGATGCGCGAGAAGAGGGGCGCGTTGCCCTGTGCGTCAGCAATACCGATAAGCGTCTTGTTTGGTGCTATCATGATGCGTTCGCCGTAGGTGACGGCGACACCTTCCGAGCCGTCTTGTTTGTCGCAGAGCACTCCCGTGTCGTAGCCGTCGACATACGCGACGATACTTGGTGTAATGTCGTGGTCTACCAGGATTACGTAGGGCTTTGTCGACTGCAGGTAAGCCTGAAGCTGTGTGAAGTTGTCGGCCTTAACCACCTTTCCGCCCTGTCCACCGGTGGTGCCGCCTTCAAGGTAGTGCTTTGTACTCGGCGTACCGGCATAGGCGGCAAAGCCATCGATGCCGAAGTTGCGTCCGTCCACTGTTTGTGCCGATGCCGTCAGGCCTGTCAGCACGCATGCTAATGTCAGTAATAGTTTCTTCATTTCTTTATAGTTTTGTCATGGAATTCTCTTACCGTGTGCAAAGGTATGAAAAAAGAATGTAACAACGTACGTTTTTGGGAAGATTAACGGTCAGTTACTTGTACATTTGCAACAGTTATAATACATTAGATTTAAAAATAAAAATTGCTCCGCTATACTATATAACCTACTGAGTGTCAGGATATTGATGGCGGAGCATTTCTTACCAAAAGACAGTCTTTTCTACATCAAAGTGCTGTTCTGTGAAGCTACCACTTAAGTCGCGAGTTCTCGCGACTTAAGTTCTACGATGCTAGCACTTAAGTGGCAGATTGCCAAGAAGCCCGTTTTGCAGGCATTTAGCGCCTTGTCCATTGAGCATGTGACATTCTTTCCGCTCAACCCTTACTATAAAATTGCTCCGCCATATTTTTGCTGATAGTCAGACACTTACACCGTTTAGCGGAGCATTTGTTTTATGGCGTTTGCCGATTAGGATATATTAAAGACGGACGAGACTCACGCCCCGTCCGCCCTAATTAGTAGTTAATTATTAGTAGCGTTAAGCCTTTTGTTATTTCCTACTTTACTATAGTACCAGCCACATTATACAGTTTGCCGTTGTGCTCAATAACCAGTTTTCCGTCTTTGAGGAACTTGCCGTCCTTAGGTGTCTGCATCTTCTGGGCTGACACCTCCATGATGCCTGTTGAGGTGGGCTCGAAGGCAATGGCGAAGAGATTCATGGTGTCGCCCTTTTTAATTACATAAGAACTGCCGGCTGTTGCGGTGAAGGTTAGCAGACCGCTGGCATCGGTCTTTCTTTCTGTGCCTTCTACCTTGATTTTCTTGTTGGCCTTATCAGTTACCAGTGTGATGGTGCAATTTGCCGTTGGGGTCAAGGTAAACGTGGTGGAAGTCTCAATCTTCATACATTCTCCATACGTCGCACCGCCATAGCTGACAGAGCCCTTGTCGGTCGAGTAGTTGGCGCTGATGATATCCTTGATGAGTGTGGTGACATCGGCATTGTCACAAACAGGAGCCTTTGCCTCAAAGTAGATGATGGTCAAGCCGTCGAGGTCGGGCTGATCTGGGTCTATAGGTTCATCTTTCGTCTTGTCAATGATGATGGTGTACTTCATCTCTGTGCTCTTTACGCTGACGGTGAAGGTAGCCGTTGCGGTAGCGCCGGCTGCAGGAGCAGCAATCACGTAGGTATTGGCACCTGCGCTGGAAGCACCTTCCGCAGTAATCTGGGCAGTAGCATCGGAAGGCGTCACGACGACAGAGAACTCTGTCTGTGTGTCGCTCTTTGAAACGCTCTTCGTGTAGGAGAGATTATTGAAACTGATGGCGGTGCCGTCGAGCGTGAAGGTGGCAGAGGCATCAGGAGCCTGTTCCTCACCAAGGAAAGCCACAAACTTTGAGGCAGTCTTGTAGGCAGCCAGTTTGCTCTCCAGAGCAGTGTTGATATCGTAGCTTGTATCGTCTGCACTGGTGAAGGTGAATTCGAAATCGCCACCCTGCATGCGGCCTGCACCCCAAGTGCGGTCGGTAACGATAGTGGGAACATCGCCTGCAGCATCAGCCTTATAGGTGTACATCAGGCTGCTATTGGTGTCAAAGTTGTTATACTTGTTGCCACCTGACTTCGTCGTCACCTCGGCAGGAACCTGTGTGGAGGCATCTGTCACCTCATAGCAGTCGAATTCTACAGGGTTAGCAGACGAATAGGGCTTGTAGCTTACAGAGCCTGTCATCATGTTTCCGTAAGACTTAATGATACCGCCATCCTCACCAGAGAAGGTGGGAGCATCCTTGATATCGGTACCATACTTGGTGTCGGCACCCTGCAAAGAGATCATCATGGGTTTTGGGCATGCACGGAAATAGTTGCGGTCCATGAAAACCGAAGAACCAGTGGTAGCTCCAGAACCGTACTTGGCAATGCCGTCGTAGTAGTTGTTGTACATGTGGACCGACATCGTGCGGATACGAGCATGACGGGAGTCGGAGTGATCGAACCAGTTGTGGTGATAGGTGATGTAGTTAGGACCACTCTCACTCTTCATACCACACATGGTCGACTTGCCGGTATCCCAGAAGTGGCAGTAGGCGATGGTGACGTATTTTGAGTCGGACTTGACATCAATAGCTCCGTCACCCTTCTTCTGGTCGCCGCCCTTGTTGGGGCCGTAGAAGACATCCACGTGGTGAATCCAGATGTTAGAGTTGTCGGTATCCAGAGAGATACCGTCGTCAATCATCGTCTTGACACCGATATTGCGAATCTCGACACTCTTGGCATTACGCACGAGGAAACCGAAACCATAGATGACAGCATCGTTACCAACACCCTCGATAGTCATGTTCAACTCGGAGTCAGCCTGGCGGCCTTTAATCTGAAGTCCCTCTGCCTTGCTTCCAAAAGCATCCATGTCTTCAGCATTGACGGTACCCACGATACGGAAGGCAATAGGTGTCTTGTCCTGTCCCTTCTCGTAAGCGGCAATAATAGCCTGCAGACCAGTGCACTTCGTCTTGCCACCCTTACTGTCTGTAATGACATCAGTGGAGATAGTCTTGGCAGTTTTTGATGTGACATAGAACACTTTGGCACCGGCTTTCAGCGTACCGTCATTGTTGTATGCACCAACACCCGATGTCCAGGTCTTATGGGCAAAACCCTCGCGGTTGAAGTTTCTTACCTCGATAGCATTGGAAGTCACGGCATCAGCAGTTACCTCAGCGTTGTTGACCACGGGAACCACTTTCAGCAGATAGTTGCCGGCTGTTAATCCCATAGCGTCCACACGACCATAAGAACCATATGAGCGCAACAGTTTTCCGTCCAGTGGTGTCCAGCTGCTACCGCCATTGCTTGACACATAACCGTTGTAGTGCGTATAGCTACTGTTGAGACCGGTAAACTCCATCCAGCAACTTTCATACCAGCCTCCTTGACCCTTGATTGACAGGGCTGCATTGGATGACACCGCACACAGCATCATCATGGTAATAGAAAAAAGTATCTTTTTCATCATAAAAATTGTAATTAGTGTTAGTTTCTAGGGTGCAAAAGTAATGCAAATTATTTTAATAGTCAAAGAAAAACTACTTTTTTTCTTCGTAAACGTTTTAAGAAGCCAATAAAGCCCCGCTCACTTCTCTGAGAGCACGTCTTTTGAAGTGGCGGGGGATTGAATAATGGTTTCAGTCTTCTGGTTGAAGTCTGCGGAGGGCTGTAGCCCCTTTATCTTATGAATAGCAGCTCACGATATTTTGGTAGTGGCCATAGTGCATCGTCAACAATCAGTTCCAGCTTGTCAATCTGATAGCGGATGGTGTCAAGCAACGGTTCCACGTCATCGTGATAGGCAATAGCCTTGACGTGTTCGTCGTCAATCTTGTTCGCCTTTTTGCGTGCTTCTACCAGGTCTTCCACGCCTTTCTCGATGGCTGAGGTGCGTTCGGCAATCTCCTGGATAATCTTCTTGTTGCGTGCCGACAGCTTGTCGGCGGTGTCGATTGGGAAGACCACAGCCATGTTGCTGATGTTCTGCAGCAGTTGTGTCTGGTAACGGGTGGCAACGGGGATGATGTGATTCATCGAGAGGTCGCCCAATACGCGTGCTTCTATCTGAATCTTCTTGGTGTATGTCTCCCACTTCACTTCATTGCGTGCCTCCAGTTCCTTCTTCGTCATCACGCCAAGGCTCTCGAACATCTGTATCGACTCCGCATCGAGGTAGCGCTCAAAAATCTTCGGACACGACTTTTCAACATCCAGTCCGCGTTTCTCGGCCTCGACAACCCATTCGTCAGAGTAGCCATTGCCGTCGAAGCGGATGGGCTTACAGGTCTTGATGTCGTCACGCAGCACTTCGATGATGGCATGGAAGGTGGCAGTATGACCTGTGCCTGCAAGTTTCTTCTCCAACTCAGGAATCTTGGCATCGACACGTTTCTTAAAGTCCACGAGTGCTTCGGCTACCGCACTGTTGAGGGCTATCATAGCCGAGGCACAGTTGGCTTCAGAGCCTACGGCACGGAACTCAAAGCGGTTGCCTGTGAAGGCGAAGGGCGACGTGCGGTTGCGGTCGGTGTTGTCGATGAAGAGCTCGGGTATCTCTGGGATGTCCATCTTCAAACCCTGCTTGCCTGCCATGGCGAGAATATCCTTCACATCCGCTTTCTCGATGTGGTCCAGCAGTTCGCTGACCTGTTTGCCAAGGAACGATGAGATGATGGCTGGCGGGGCTTCGTTGGCTCCCAGACGGTGAGCATTGGTGGCACTCATGATACTGGCTTTCAACAGTCCGTTATGCTTGTAGACACCCATCAGTGTCTCGACGATGAAGGTGGCAAAGCGCAGGTTCTGTTCTGCCGTCTTTCCTGGTGCATGCAGCAGTACGCCGTTATCGGTAGACAACGACCAGTTGTTATGTTTGCCAGAGCCGTTGATGCCGGCAAAGGGCTTCTCGTGCAGCAGCACGCGGAAACCATGCTTTCGAGCTACGCGCTTCATGACAGACATCAGCAGCATGTTGTGGTCAACGGCAAGGTTGGTCTCCTCGAAGATAGGTGCCAGTTCAAACTGGTTGGGAGCCACCTCGTTGTGACGTGTCTTAGTGGGGATGCCCAGTTCCAAAGCGACTATCTCCAGGTCTTTCATGAAGGCAGCCACACGCTCAGGTATCGCGCCAAAGTAGTGGTCGTCCATCTGTTGGTTCTTGGCAGAGTCGTGCCCCATCAGCGTACGTCCCGTCAGCAGCAGGTCAGGACGGGCGGCGTACAGTCCCTCGTCCACGAGGAAGTACTCTTGCTCCCACCCGAGGTTGCTTGTCACCTTCTTGACACTCTTGTCGAAGTAGTGACACACGTCAGTGGCAGCCACGTTTACGGCATGCAGGGCACGCAGTAGGGGAGCCTTGTAGTCGAGCGCCTCACCGCTATACGATATAAATACGGTTGGGATAATCAGCGTGTCGTCAATGATGAACACCGGACTGGTGGGGTCCCATGCCGAATAACCGCGAGCTTCGAAAGTAGAGCGGATGCCTCCTGAAGGAAACGAGCTGGCGTCAGGTTCCTGCTGTACGAGCAGTTTTCCAGAGAACTCCTCCACCATTCCACCCTTGCCGTCGTGCTCGATGAACGAGTCGTGCTTCTCGGCAGTACCTTCCGTCAGCGGCTGGAACCAGTGTGTGTAGTGTGTCACACCGTTCTCCGTCGCCCACTGCTTCATGCCTACAGCCACCGCATCAGCAATAGTTCTGTCCAGACGTGCCCCGTTGTCCATCACGTCAATCATCTTCTCATATACATCCTTCGGCAGGTATTTGTACATTTTCTCGCGGTTGAAGACCTTCTTTCCAAAATAAGCGGCAGGTCTCTCGCTGGGTTCTGTTACGTCGAGCGGCTTCTTCTTGAATGCCTCACCGACGACCTGAAATCTCAATGCTTCCATAATCTTTACCTTATTTGTTATAATACAAAGTGTTATGTTTACATTGCAAAAGTACATCAATTTGTCGTTGTTTTAATCATTTTTCTTTCACTTTGAATGTTAAAAACAAAAACGTATGACGCATTGTTATGTTTGTTATAACTTTTAGTTTCATTTCGTTATCATTTTGCCCTAAAAACCTGTCATTTCGTTACAAAACGATAGTTGTGGTAATTTTTCAGACAGGAATTTCTGATGTTTGCTGATCAACAGATGGTTACTTGTGCCAGTTCCTGATGCGTTCCAAGGCTTCGTTGGTGCGCTCGTGGCTGCCGAAAGCGGTGAAGCGAACATAGCCTTCGCCTGAAGGACCAAATCCGACACCAGGTGTGCAGACTACGTTGGGACCATAGAGCATGGCTTCAAAGAAGCTCCACGATGACATTCCGTCGGGTGTCTTCATCCAGATGTACGGTGCATTCTCGCCACCATAGCACTCGTAGCCAAGCGAGCGCAGTGTTGACAGCATGCGGGCGGCATTCTCCATGTAGTAGTCGATAGTCTGTTGTATTTGCTTTTTGCCCTCAGTGCTGTAGATGGCTTCGGCGGCACGCTGACTGATGTAGCTGGTGCCGTTGAACTTGGTGCACTGGCGACGAAGCCACAGTTGGTTAAGGGGGATGCGCTCGCCCTCAAAGGTGGAGACGCTGACCTCTTTTGGTACGATGGTGTAGCCACAGCGGATGCCTGTGAAACCTGCCGTCTTGGAGAAGGAACGGAACTCGACGGCGCACTTGCGGGCTCCGCGAATTTCGTAGATGGAGCGGGGAATTTCGGGGTCGCGTATGTAAGCCTGGTAAGCCGCATCGTAAAGGATGAGCGCATCGTTTTTCAGGGCGTAGTTGACCCACTTGCGCAACTCCTGCTTGGTGATGACGGTACCGGTCGGATTGTTGGGATAGCACAGGTAGATGACGTCGACAGGTCTGCCTTTGGGCAGTTCGGGTACGAAGCCGTTCTCTGCCGTGGTGGGCATATAACGTACGTTGGTCCAACGTCCGTCTTTAAAGACGCCGCAGCGTCCTATCATGACGTTGGAGTCGATGTAAACGGGATAGATGGGGTCGGTGACACCAATGAAGTTATCCCAGTGCAGCAGCTCTTGGAAGTTGCCGGTGTCAGACTTTGCGCCGTCGTTGATAAACACTTCGTCGATGTCGAGGTGGATGCCTTGCGGCAGGAAGTCGTTCTTCAGGATTGCCTCACGCAGGAAGTGGTAACCCTGCTCTGGACCGTAGCCGCGGAAACCTTCGGCGGTGGACATCTCGTCGACGGCTTTGTGCATTGCAGCAATGACGGCAGGACATAGCGGCTGGGTGACATCGCCAATTCCGAGTGAGATGACGTCGGCCTTGGGGTGCATGACTTTGAAGGCATTGACTTTCTTGGCGATGTCGGCAAACAGATAGTTGTTCTGCAGGTTTAGGAAGTGGATATTTACTAAAGCCATGTTTATTTACGATTTGACAATTTACAATTTACAATTTATTTATGATTTGCCAATTCGATTTCACCATCGAAGACGAACGCTGCGGGACCGGTCATGTAAACGTGATTGTCGCTTTCGCGCCATTCGATGTGCAACGTACCGCCATCCATCACGATGTCGCTCTCACGACCTGTCCTTCCGGTGAGACTGGCGGCAACAGCGGTGGCGCAGGCTCCTGTACCGCAGGCTTGTGTGATGCCGCTGCCCCGCTCCCATACACGCGTACGGATGATGGTGGGATGCTCTGTGTCGTCAGCGGTTTTCCCGTTGACAGGAAGCACTTGTGCAAACTCTATGTTACAGCGCTGAGGGAAGGCGTGATGACATTCCAGCATGCGCCCCGTTTTTGCCACCTGGTCGATATCTTCGGTGAAGATGACGTAGTGCGGATTGCCCATCGAGACGAAAGTGCCTTCAGAAAGCTCGCGTGAAGGAACGAACTGGTTTGGGTCGGAAAGTTCTGGTGTTCCCATGTCTACCGTGACGCTTTGGACGTGTCGGTCAGTGACATGGAGCGTCAGTGTCTTGATGCCGGAAGGAGTGAGCAGGCGGACGGACGACCGATTGGTGAGTCCACGCTCGTAGAGGTACTTCCCGATGCAGCGACTGGCATTGCCGCACATCATGGCTTCGCTGCCGTCGGCGTTGAAGATGCGCATGCTGTAGTCGGCTTCAGGAACAGGTGACGCACCTATGAGCACCAGTCCGTCACTCCCGATGCCTTTGTGGCGGTCGCTCCAGGCGATGGCGCAGGCTTGCGGACTAGCTATCGGATGCTGCATGGTATTGACGTAGATGTAGTCGTTACCTGCACCGTGCATCTTGGTGAAAGGAACTTTCATATTTACAATTTGACAATTTACGATTTACAATTTATTTGTTGTATTTACAATTTTGCTATTTATTCAGGTTGCGGAAGTAGGAATCTACGCGGCGGGCTGTCTCAATACCGCTAGCCATAGCGCGAACTACGAGCGAAGCACCATTCTGGGCATCGCCACAGACAAAGACATTCTCAGGATAGTCAGGGTGTTCAGGTTTCAGGAATCCCATAGCCAGCAGGCATAGCTCTGCCTTGATGACCTCAGGTTTGCCTTTCTCTACCATGATGGGACGACCGCCATCGGGATTGGGCTTCCAGTCTATCTCCTGCACCTTCACACCTGTCAACTTGCCGTCCTCGCCCAAGAACTCCAGTGTGTTGATGTTCCAGCGGCGGGTGCAGCCCTCCTCATGACTTGAGGTGGTCTTGAGGGTACGTGGCCAGTTAGGCCAAGGGTTCTGCGGGTCGTCAGGACCCTCTACAGGGCGGGGCATAATCTCTATCTGCGTCACGCTCTTGCACCCCTGACGGTGAGCCGTACCGATGCAGTCGCTTCCCGTATCGCCGCCACCGATGACGAGCACGTCCTTGCCCTTGGCGGTGATACGCTCGTCTTTCGAAAACTCCATCCCTGCCAGCACGCGGTTCTGCTGCGCGAGCAGTTCAAGGGCGAAGTGCACACCCTTCAGTTCGCGGCCAGGTACGTTGAGGTCGCGAGCCGTTGGTGTGCCAGTGGCGATGACGACCCCCAACCCAGACTCCCCAGAGAGGGAGACTAGATTTTCTAGACTCTCTAGATTATCTAGATTTTCCAGACTCTCTAGATTCTCTTGATTGATTGCTTCGCCAAAGCGGAAGATGATGCCCTCTTGCTCCATCAGCTGAATGCGGCGGTCAATAATCGCCTTGTTAAGCTTGAAGTTAGGGATGCCATAACGCAGCAGCCCTCCTGCTGCCTCGTTCTTCTCAAATACCGTCACCATATATCCCATCCGGTTGAGGGTGTCGGCAGCAGCCAGTCCGGCAGGGCCAGCACCTATCACCGCCACCTTCTTTCCGTTTCTCACAATATCAGTGTGCGGCTCGATATACCCCTCACGAAAAGCCGCTTCAATGATGGCGCACTCGTCCTCGCGGTTGGTGGTTGGTTCGTGGTTGAAGCGATTCAGCACGCAGGCCTTCTCGCACAGTGCCGGACAGATGCGCCCTGTGAACTCAGGGAAGGGGTTGGTGCTCGTCAGCAGACGGTATGCCAACTCCCAGTCGCCTTTATACAGCGCGTCGTTCCACTCCGGTGCCTTGTTGCCTAACGGACAAGCCCAGTGGCAGAAGGGTACGCCACAGTCCATGCAGCGCGAAGCCTGTAGTTTGCGCTCGCGGGTGTTGAGCGTCTGCTCCACCTCGCCAAAGTCGTGTATGCGGTCGTGAACAGGACGGTAACCGGCCTCCTGGCGGTGTATCTCTAAAAATGCTTTCGGATTTCCCATTTTTCTCTAAACTCTAAACTCTAAACTCTAAACTTTAATAGTCGCGCTGTATGTCGGCAATCTTCTCATGCAACTTCTTCATCTTCTCCTCTTCGAGCACGCGCTTATACTCAATGGGTACAACCTGGATGAAGTCATCGATATAGCGATGCCAGTCGTCGAGCATGCGTCCAGCCAATGCCGACCCTGTGTGCAGGTAGTGCTGGCGGATGAGTTCGAGCAGTTCCTTGCGCGATAAAGAGTCCTCCACCAGTGAGAGTTCCACCATGTCCATGTTGCAGAAGTAGTCGAACGTATGCTTGGGGTCATAGACATAAGCTACACCGCCCGACATTCCGGCAGCGAAGTTGCGGCCCGTCTCACCCAGTACAACGACACGTCCACCCGTCATATACTCACAGCAGTGGTCGCCGGCACCCTCGATGACGGCGATAGCTCCCGAGTTACGCACGCCAAAGCGTTCGCCTACCTTACCGTTGATGTAAAGTTCGCCACTAGTGGCACCATAGAGTCCCGTATTGCCTGCAATGATATTGTCCTCAGCTCTGAATTCGTCGTTTCTGCGGGCTGGCGGCAGAATCGAGATGCGACCACCACTTAAGCCCTTGCCGAAGTAATCGTTACACTCGCCTTCAAGCCTGATGTTGAGACCGCGAACGGCAAAAGCTCCAAACGACTGGCCTGCAGAACCCTTGAATTTGATGTTGATGGTGCCGTCAGGTAGTCCTGCCTCACCATATTTCTTTGCAATGACACCGCTGAGCATCGTTCCCACAGCGCGGTCGGTATTCTTGATGGCATAGTCGAGCGTCACCTCCTCGCCATTGTCGATGGCTTTCTGGGCAGCACGGATGATTTCCTCATCCTTTACGCCTGTTACCTTTGTAAAGGCGCCGCGGTCCCAGTACAAAGCTTTGTCTGTGTTGGGTTTGTGCAGCAGGCGGCTGAAGTCGATGGTGCGCCACTTCTCAGCAGCCCCCGTTTGCCCAACGCTTTTTCCGTCGGGGGTCTTCACCGCTATCAGCTCCGTATGCCCGATAATCTCCTTCAGTGAGTGCACGCCTATCTCAGCGAGATACTCCCGCACCTGCTGTGCCAGGAAGGTAAAATAGTTCACCACATACTCCGCACGCCCCTCGAAGTGTTTGCGAAGTTCGGGGTTCTGCGTCGCTACGCCCATCGGACAGGTGTTGGTATTGCATTTACGCATCATCACGCAGCCCAGCACAATCAGTGGCAGCGTGCCAAACGAGAACTCATCGGCACCGAGCATAGCCATGATAATGACGTCTTTGGCAGTCTTCAATTGTCCGTCAGTCTGCAGACGCACCTGATTGCGAAGACCGTTGATGACCAGCGTCTGCTGTGTCTCGGCAAGTCCAATCTCGGGCGAGATACCTGCAAAGCGCATACTGCTGGCAGGAGAAGCCCCCGTACCACCCTCAGCACCGCTGATGACGATAAGGTCGGCTTTGGCTTTCGCCACGCCTGCAGCAATCGTTCCCACACCACTCTCAGCAACGAGCTTCACACTCACGGCAGCCGTCGGGTTGATGTTCTTCAGGTCGAAGATAAGCTGGGCAAGGTCTTCGATAGAATAGATGTCATGATGGGGTGGGGGTGAGATAAGCGAGATGCCGGGGATGGCATTACGCGTCTTTGCAATGATGTCGTTCACCTTAAAGCCGGGCAGTTGTCCGCCCTCACCGGGTTTCGCACCCTGTGCCACCTTGATCTGTATCTCCTCGGCATTCACTAGGTATTCTGCTGTCACACCAAAACGCCCCGAGGCTATCTGCTTGGTCTTGCTCGACAGGCTTACGCCGTCCACTTCTGTATGATAACGGGTATTGTCCTCGCCGCCCTCACCGGTATTACTCCGCGTGCCGAGTTTGTTCATTGCCAGCGCCAGTGCCTCGTGCGCCTCGATACTCAGTGCTCCGAACGACATGGCTCCCGTCACAAAATGACGAACAATCGACTCCACTGGTTCTACCTCGTCAATGGGTATTGGCGTAACGGCTTTCTTGAAATCAAAGAAGTCGCGGATAAAGATAGGCGATTCCTTCTCGTCAACCAACTTCTCCCACTCCTTGAATTTCTCGTACGAGCCCTGACGTGTGGCCAATTGCAATTTAGCAATCGTCTCCGGATTCCAGGCATGCTTAATGCCATCCTTGCGCCATGAGAACTGCCCGTGATGGGGTAAGGTTTTAAGGTTTGAGGTTTTCGGGTTCAGAGGTGATATCACCTCGTGACCTGATAGCGAAGCGACCTTAAAAGCAATCTGGTCCCTCGCTATATCCTTCAGTCCGATGCCACCAATGGTGCTCGCCTCTGTGCCGAAATACCGCTGCAACAGGTCTTCGCTCAGTCCGATGCTCTCGAAAATCTTTGCACCTCGATATGAGCGGATGGTCGAGATACCCATCTTTGACATAATCTTCTTCAACCCCTTGTCTATCGCCTTGATATAGTGACTCTCCGCAGTAGCATACTCTTCCTGTATCTTACCACGCTTCACCAAGTCGTCGAGAATAGCAAAAGCCATATAGGGACACAGCGCACTGGCACCATAGCCCAGCAACAAGGCAGCATGCATCGTCTCACGAATTTCACCACTCTCCACAATCAGTGCCGTCTGCACGCGTTTGCCCACAGCGATGAGGTGATGGTGTACGGCACTCACCACCAACAACGATGGGATAGCTACATGCTGTTCATCGATGTCTCGGTCGGTGAGGATGATGTAGTTGACACCCTCGTCAACACATGCTTCTGCCTCTTTACACAGTTCGTCGAGCGACTGGCGTAATCCTTCTTCTCCCTTGGAAATCCCAAACGCCATTGAAAGCTTTCTGGTATTGAAACCCTTATACCTTATATTACATAATATGTCGAGTTGTGTGTTTGTCAGCACGGGTTGAGGTAGCCGCACCATCTTACAGTTCGATGCATCAGGCGTCAGGATGTTCGTACCCACAGCACCGATATACTCCGTCAACGACATCACCAGTTCCTCGCGGATGGGGTCGATGGCGGGGTTGGTGACCTGTGCAAACTGTTGGCGGAAATAGTTAAAGAACACCTGCGGACGATCGCTGATGACCGCCAGTGGCGTGTCGTTACCCATCGCAGCCACAGGCTCCTGACCGGCAGTGGCCATCGGGATAATCGTCTTGTCAATATCCTCCTGACCATAGCCGAACTGCAATAGCCGCTGCTCTAGGTGATCCACGCTGTTCGACACATGCCGACCGCTCTTCAGTTTCTCCAGCTGCACGCGGTTTTCACTGAGCCAATCACGATAAGGATGCGCCTTGGCTAACTGCTCTTTGATTTCGCTGTCGTAGTAGATCTTCCCTTCCTGCGTATCTATCAGCAGAATCTTTCCCGGCTGCAGGCGGCCTTTCGCCACCACGTCGCCTGGCTCGAAGTCCATCACACCTACTTCTGAGGCCACCACCATAACGCCCTGTTTGGTAATTGTATACCGACTGGGGCGCAGTCCGTTCCTGTCAAGCATGCCGCCGGCATAGCGGCCGTCGCTGAACAGCAGAGCGGCAGGACCATCCCATGGCTCCATCAAGATGGAATGGTACTCGTAGAACGCCTTCAAATCATCAGAAATTGGGTTCTTTTCGTTAAACGATTCTGGCACGAGTATCGCCATTGCCTGTGGCAGGCTGAGGCCGCTCATGGTCAGAAATTCAAACACGTTGTCCAAGGATGCCGAGTCGCTCATGCCTTCCTCAACGATGGGCGAAATCTCACGGATGTCGCCTAACGCCTCGCTTGACAACACGCTCTCTCTCGCCTTCATCCATCCACGATTGCCACGGATGGTGTTGATCTCACCGTTGTGAGCCAACAAGCGGAAGGGCTGGGCAAGTTTCCACTTAGGGAATGTGTTTGTGCTGAAGCGTGAGTGCACCAGCGCCAGTCCGCTTGTAAAGTAGTCGTTAGACAGGTCGGGGAAATACCTGCGCAGCTGTCCGCTGGTCAGCATTCCCTTGTAGATGATGTTCTTGCTGGACAGTGAGCAGATGTAAAAATCAGGATGCTTAATGCGCCGCTCTATCTTCTTCCTTATAATATATAATGTACGCGAAAGAGCGTCGGGTTTGTCCTCCGTCACGCCCGTCACAAACACCTGTTTGATGGCTGGCTCCACTCGCCGCGCCGCCTCACCTAGCACCTCCGGACAGGTAGGCACCGTGCGCAGATGCATCAGTTGCAGTCCCTCGCGCTCTATCTCCTCGATCATCACCGAGAGAATCTCCTGCTGCGTCGTCTCGTCCTTGGGAAGAAACACCAGTCCCGTGCCGTACTTTCCCTTCTCTGGAACGGGGATGCCCTGTAGCAGGATGAATTCGTGCGGTATCTGCAACATGATGCCCGCACCGTCGCCCGTCTTGTCTCGGGTCTCGGCACCGCGATGCTCCATATTCTCTAACACCCGCAGGGCCTGACCCACCAGTTCGTGGCTCTTGCCACCGTGTATGTTCACCACCATGCCCACGCCGCAGGCATCATGTTCATACTGTGGCTGATATAGACTGTCTAATTTACTTTTTGTCATATTATCCTTGTTTAATCTTTCTTTTGTCCCGGTAGCCTGTTGGGCAAACATACTCACGTTCGGCAGAATCCAAACATGTTTGGTTCTGCTCTCGCTTGCTCGCAACCTTTCGGATGCAAAGGTAATACAAAAAGTTAGAAAAACAAAGAAATCTTTGTCATAATTGTTGTTATAATTCGCAAACAACTTACAATTTGTTCTAAAATAACCTTTTTATGTGACAAAATGAAAAGAATAATCTATTATGCTAAGCTTAAATGTTTACATTTTGTCATTTTGCCTCATTTTGTAGATGCAAAGTGGGAAGATTATGCGAATTATTTCCAAGAATCGCCGTAAATTTGCAGTCGGAATCTTGCAAGATGACACGAAAGTTAAGTATTCATTATTAAAAGGTAAAAAGGTATGAAAAGGATTGAAGCAATTATCCGCAAAACCAAGTTCGAGGATGTGAAGGAGGCACTGTTGCAGTCGGACATTGACTGGTTTGAGTACCACAACGTGCACGGCATCGGGCAGAGCCGTGAGGAGCGTATCTACCGTGGTGTGCAGTATTCGACGGACGTGATTGAGCGTGTGGCACTGACCATCGTTTGTCGCGACCAGTTCGTGGAGCCTACGGTGCAGGTCATCCTCCGGGTGGCGCATACGGGTGAGATTGGCGACGGTCGCATCTTCGTCAGTGATATGATTGACACATGGTCTATCCGTACCGGCGAGCATGGCGACACCGTTTTGAGAGACAAGAAATAAAAGGATAACAACAACTTAACACAAAAACGATTATGAACGAAATAGGATTATCACTTGATACCGTATGGATGCTGTTGGCAGCCATGCTGGTGTTCTGGATGCAGCCGGGTTTTGCGCTGTGTGAGGCGGGTTTTACACGCTCTAAGAACACGGCCAACATCTTGATGAAGAACTTTGTCGACTTTATGTTCGGCTCGCTGCTGTTTTTCTTCGTTGGCTTCGGCTTCATGTTCGGCAGCGACGGGGCGGGGTTCATTGGAATGCCTAACTGGGGTGACCTCTCTTTTTATAAAGGTGAGCTGCCTGTTGAGGGCTTCTTGATTTTCGAGACCGTCTTCTGTGCCACCTCTGCCACCATCGTCAGCGGTGCCATGGCCGAGCGCACGAAGTTCTCGATGTACCTCATCTACTCGGCAGCCATCTCGCTGCTCATTTATCCCATCGAGGGCCATTGGACATGGGGTGGCGGCTGGCTATGTAGCGACGCTGCCGACGGCTTTATGATGTCAACATTTGGCGATGTATTCCACGACTTTGCCGGCTCGGCCATAGTCCACTCCGTGGGTGGCGTGCTGGCCTTGATAGGTGCTATGGCATTGGGGCCGCGTATCGGTAAATATGGCAAGGACGGCAAGAGCCGCGCCATCCCTGGTCACAACCTGACGCTGGCATCGCTGGGTGTCTTCATTCTGTGGCTCGGCTGGTTCGGTTTCAACCCCGGCTCGCAGCTGGCAGCCAGTGGTGAGGTGAACCGCGTGGCCATCAGTCACGTCTTTCTGACAACGAACCTGGCGGCTGTTGCCGGTGGCTGTGCCACGATGTTTCTGACGTGGTGGAAGTATGGCAAGCCTTCACTCTCATTGACGCTCAATGGCGTGCTGGCAGGACTCGTAGGCATCACGGCCGGCTGTGACCTCGTGTCGCCCGTTGGTGCTGTTGTCATCGGACTGGTGTGCGGATTGGTGCTGGTCTATAGCATTGAGTTCATCGACCACTGCCTGCATATCGACGACCCTGTTGGTGCTTCCAGCGTACATGGTGTCTGTGGCATTCTGGGCACGCTGATGACGGGACTGCTGTCCACGTCGAACGGAGCTCTGTACGGTCACGGCTGGGGATTCTTCGGCGCACAGACGTTTGGCATCCTTGTCATTGACCTCTGGGCTGCAGCCTGCGGTTTCCTGCTGTTCTACGGCATCAAAAAGGCATGTGGCTTGCGTGTGGAGGCTCGTGTCGAAGAAGAAGGTCTGGACATCTACGAGCATGGCGAGAGCTGTTATAACTAAAAGGTAAAAAGGTAAAAGAGTAAAAAGGTATGAAAAAGATTGTTTTATTCGCATTGGGCCTGGTGCTGAGCAGCACCGCCCTTGCACAGGAGACTATTGAGACTACCATCAAGGCCGACTTCGTGAATGAATACATCTGGCGTGGTCTGAAGTTGGGCGACGTAGCCGTACAGCCCACCCTCGGAGTCGGTTATAAAGGTCTGTCGCTGACGGCTTGGGGCTCCTACGGACTGTCTAACAAGGATGATATGAAGGAGTTCGACCTGACACTAGGCTACACCATTGGTGGTCTGAACATCGGCATCACCGACTACTGGTTCTCGGAGGGTCTTGACCCCGACGCCCGCTACTTCAAGTACGATGCCCACGGCACGAATCATGTGCTGGAGGCCAACATCGGCTATGACTTCGGGCCCGTGGCCCTGCAGTGGTACACCAACTTTGCCGGCAACGACGGCACCAACAAGGACGGCCAGCGCGCCTACAGCAGTTACATGGAGGTAATTGTCCCCTTTAAGTTCTCTGCCATAGAGTGGACTGCCACGGCGGGCGCCGTTCCTTATGCCACAACAAGTTACGGCACGACGGGCTTTGCCGTGACCAACCTGTCGCTGCGAGCGACAAAGGACATCAAGGTGACGGACACGTTCTCCATCCCCCTCTTCGGACAGGTGACCGCCAATCCCTGTTCGCAGAAAGCCTACCTGGTTCTTGGTTTTACGCTGCAACCTTAATCTTCACCAGGTATCCCCTCTCTTCCGCGCTGATGCGGAAGAGAGGGATTGTATTGTAAGCGTTACAACAAAGTAAATAGATATGCAGACAAAGTACATTTTCGTCACCGGAGGCGTGGTCTCCTCGCTGGGCAAGGGCATCATCTCGGCCAGCATCGGCAAGCTGCTGCAGGCACGCGGCTACAAAGTCACCATCCAGAAGTTCGACCCCTACATCAATATCGACCCCGGGACGCTGAACCCCTACGAGCACGGCGAGTGCTACGTGACGGAGGACGGCTTCGAGACCGACCTTGACTTGGGACATTATGAGCGCTTTACGGGCATCCGCACCACCCGCGACAACTCCGTCACCACGGGACGCATCTACAAGACGGTGATAGACCGCGAGCGGCGCGGCGACTATCTGGGCAAAACCATACAGGTGGTGCCGCACATCACGGACGAGATTAAGCGGCGAATGCTCCGTGAGGGCCTGGACGAGGGCCTGGACTTTGTCATTACCGAGGTGGGCGGGACGATTGGCGACATAGAGAGTGCGCCGTTCATGGAGGCCATCCGCCAGTTGCGCTGGCAGCTGGGCAAGAATGCCGTATGCGTACATTTGACTTATGTGCCCTATCTGAAGGCGGCAGATGAGTTAAAGACCAAACCGACGCAACATAGCGTAAAAGAATTGCAGGGAATGGGTATCCAGCCCGACATCCTGATACTTAGAACAGAACGCCATCTTGACGATGCGATGCGTATGAAGGTGGCTTCGTTTTGTAATGTTGATTTGGAGTGCGTGGTGCAGAGCGAAGATATGGCGAGCATCTATGAGGTGCCTGTCAATATGCAGAAGCAAGGTCTGGATGCCGCCATCATGCGTAAGATAGGTATCCCCGTTGGAGAGACACCAGCCATGACAGCGTGGCATGAGTTCCTGGATAAGCTGCATCAGGCAAAGCAGGAGGTACATATAGGGTTGGTGGGGAAGTACGACTTGCAAGACGCCTACAAGAGCATTCGTGAGAGTCTGAATCTGGCGGGAATCTATCATGGCGTGAAAGTTTGTCTGCACTTCATCAATAGCCAGGAGATAACACGGCAGAACGTGGCTGAAAAGCTTGAACAGATGGCAGGGGTTGTCATCTGTCCAGGTTTCGGAAAACGCGGTATCGAGGGCAAGATAATCGCCTCCCAATATGCTCGTGAGCACGATGTTCCCACCTTTGGCATCTGTCTGGGTATGCAGATGATGGTGATAGAGTTTGCAAGGAACGTGTTAGGTTATCAGGATGCCAACAGCAGCGAGATGTCTGAAGTCACGAAACACCCCGTCATCGACCTGATGGAGGAGCAGAAGAACATTACTAATATGGGCGGTACTATGAGATTAGGTGCTTATGAGTGTAAGCTGCGGGAGGGTAGTCGTGCTGCTGAGGCATATAGCCGCTTTGGTAATGCCGACAACCACAAATCAATCAGTGAACGCCATCGCCACCGCTATGAGTTCAATAACCACTTTAAAGAAGAATTCGAGGCTAAGGGTATGAAGTGTGTCGGTATCAATCCCGCTGCCGACTTGGTGGAAATAGTGGAAATACCTGACAAGCGCTGGTATATCGGAACACAGTTCCATCCAGAGTATTCATCAACGGTACTTCACCCGAATCCGCTATTTATGTCGTTCATTCAATACTGTATCAATGGAACTGCTGAAGCATGAGTGTGGTGTGGCGATGATTCGCCTGTTGAAGCCGCTGTCATACTACGAAAAGAAGTATGGCACATGGGCATACGGGTTCAACAAACTCTACCTGATGATGGAGAAACAACACAACCGAGGTCAGGAGGGAGCAGGCTTCGCTACTGTAAGTATGACAAAGGAGGCTGGCTCAGAGTATATGTTTCGTGAACGGGCTGAGGGAAAGGATGCCATTACGGAGATTTTCTCTCGCATTACTCCTGAAATGGCAGGAGAGCTCTATATGGGGCACCTGCGCTACTCAACTACCGGCAAGAGTGGGTTGACGTTTGTGCACCCCTTCTTACGTCGAAACAACTGGCGAGCCAAAAACCTCTGTTTGTGTGGTAATTTCAATATGACAAACATTGACGAGGTCTTCCGGTTCTTGACGGCTCAAGGACAGTCACCACGAATATATGGCGACTCGTATATCACGCTGGAACTAATGGGACACAGGCTTGACCGCGAAGTGGAACGCCTCTTTGCGGATGCCAAGAAGCAAGGAAAAGAAGGACTCGCCATTACGCGTTACATAGATGACCATGTAGATATTGGCAATGTACTCAGGACGACAATGCCGCACTTCGATGGTGGCTATGTGATGTGTGGACTGACGGGAAGTGGTGAAATGTTTGCCGTGCGCGACCCATGGGGCATCCGCCCAGCATTTTACTATCGCGATGACGAGATTATAGCTCTTGCCAGCGAGCGCCCTGTGCTGCAGACTACGTTCAACCTACAGTATGAAGACATCTGTGAGTTGAAACCAGGCAAGGCTTTGATAATACGTAAAAATGGTGAGAGCCGGTTGGAAACTATCATGCCTGCCCAGAAACAAAGTGCCTGCAGTTTCGAGCGCATCTACTTTAGTCGTGGTTCTGACAGAGATATTTATAAAGAGCGAAAACGGTTGGGCGAGCAGCTGACGCCTGCTATCATGAAAGCTATTGATGGGGATGTGACGAATACCGTCTTTTCATATATTCCTAATACGGCAGAAGTTGCATTCTATGGAATGACCGATGGCTTTCGACAGCAAGGTTTCAATGTTCGAACGGAGAAAGTCGTTTGGAAAGATATCAAGTTACGTACTTTCATCTCGACCAATGCTGAACGCAATGATTTGGCTACCCATGTCTACGACATCAGTTATGGTTCGCTACGTCCTTACAAGGACAATCTTGTCGTTATCGACGATTCGATAGTTCGCGGTACAACGCTGAAAGAAAGCATTTTCAGGATTCTCGACCGGCTGCATCCCAAGAAGATAGTGATGGTATCGAGTTCTCCCCAGATACGCTATCCGGATTTTTATGGCATCGATATGCCGCGACTTGAGGAGTTCTGTGCTTTTCAAGCTACGATGGCTTTGATAGAGGAGCGGGGACTATGGCAGTTGGTCAACGACACCTATCTGGCATGCAAGCGCGAAATAGCACAAAAAGCTTCGGCTATTCAGTGTAACCATGTTCGCAAACTCTACGAACCCTTTAGCATTGACGAGATTAACAATAAAATCCTTGAAATGCTGCGTCCAGCTGACATGCAGGCTCCTGTCGAATTGGTTTTCCAGCGTGTCGAAGGACTGCATGAGGCTTGCCCCAACAATCCAGGAGACTGGTATTTCACGGGTCGTTATCCTACTCCTGGTGGAAACCGACTCGTCAATCAGTCATTTATAAACTATATCGATAGCAGACAGAAATGAAACATAAAACAATGAGAGAAGCAAGACTGATACTCGAAGATGGAACCGAGTTTTATGGTCACAGCTTTGGCTACGAGCAAGAGACTTTTGGCGAGGTTGTGTTCAGTACCGCTATGACAGGCTATCCGGAGAGTCTGACAGACCCTAGCTATGCAGGACAGATTCTCGTAATGACTTATCCGTTGATAGGAAACTATGGTGTACCCGAAACGCGAATAGGGTGCAACGGATTGCCGTTGTTTACAGAAAGTGAACACATTCACCCTAAGGCATTGGTTGTCGCTGACTATAGTGTGCAGTTTTCGCATTGGAATGCAAAAGAGTCACTGGCAGACTGGCTGAAGCGCGAACGGGTTCCTGGAATAACAGGAATAGATACACGGCGACTGACGAAGGTGCTCCGTGAGCGGGGCGTGATGAAGGGACGTGTCGTCGTTGATGGGTCTGCAACAATGTCGCAGCAGACGGAACAGGAGGACTACGGAAGCGTGAACTGGGTAGAGAAGGTAAGTTGCAAGGAAGTAATTACCTATAACAGAGGAGGCTATAAACGCGTGGTATTAGTAGATTGCGGAGTGAAAGCAAACATCATCCGTTGCTTGATAAGGCGGGGCATCGAGGTCATCCGAGTTCCTTGGGATTATGACTTTAATCAGATGAAATTCGACGGTCTCTTCCTTGCCAATGGACCTGGAGACCCAGAGCAGTGCGGGAAGACAGTGGAGCATATACGAACATTCCTCAATCATAAAGACGTACGTCCTTGCATGGGAATTTGTTTGGGAAACCAGTTGCTGGCGCGCGCAGCAGGAGCTCGAACCTACAAACTGAAATATGGGCATCGGTCGCATAATCAACCTGTCCGTGAAGTAGGAAGGAACCGCTGTTATATCACGAGCCAGAACCATGGGTATGCTGTTGATGAGTCGACACTACCTAAGGATTGGGAACCTTTGTTCGTCAATATGAATGACGGCTCAAATGAAGGAATTCGTCACAGGTCAAAGCCATGGATGTCAGCACAGTTTCATCCAGAAGCTTGCTCTGGTCCTGTTGACACAGAGTTTTTGTTTGATGATTTTGTAAAAATGCTAGGTTGATGGAGAGAAAAGACGTAAAAAAAGTTCTGCTCTTGGGCTCAGGAGCGTTGAAAATAGGACAGGCTGGAGAGTTCGACTATTCGGGTGCACAGGCGCTGAAAGCCCTCAAGGAGGAGGGCATCCATTCGGTACTTGTCAACCCCAATATCGCTACGGTTCAAACCTCAAAAGATATCGCTAATACGGTGTATTTCCAACCTGTAACCCCAGAATTCGTTGAGCGCGTTATTGAAAAAGAACGTCCCGACGGCATTCTATTGTCATTTGGCGGGCAGACGGCTTTGAACTGCGGTGTGCAACTCTACAAGAAAGGCATCTTGCAGAAATATGATGTTGAGGTTCTGGGAACTCCCGTACAAGCCATCATGGATACGGAAGATCGCGACCTGTTTGTGAAGCGGCTTGACGAGATTGGCGTAAAAACCATCAAAAGTGAGGCTTGTTCGACGATAGCAGATGTGCAAAAAGCTGCTCACGAGTTGGGATTTCCTGTCATCTTAAGGGCTGCCTATGCTCTTGGCGGTCTGGGTTCTGGCTTCTGCGATAACGAAGAGCAGTTGCTGGCACAGGCGGAAGAGGCTTTTTCCTTTTCGCCGCAGGTGCTGGTAGAAAAATCTCTAAAGGGGTGGAAGGAGATAGAATACGAAGTAGTCAGAGACCGCTTTGATAATTGCATCACGGTGTGCAATATGGAAAATCTGGACCCATTAGGCATTCATACAGGAGAGAGTATTGTGATAGCACCGTCTCAGACGCTCTCCAACGAAGAATACCACAAATTACGAGCGCTGGCCATCAAAATAATTCGACACATTGGCATCGTCGGTGAGTGTAACGTGCAATATGCGCTTGATCCTAATAGCGAAGATTATCGCGTCATTGAGGTGAATGCCCGACTGTCACGTTCGTCGGCATTGGCATCAAAAGCCACAGGATATCCGCTGGCTTTCGTTGCTGCGAAACTAGGTCTTGGCTATGGACTCTTCGACCTAAAGAACAGCGTCACCAAAACTACGAGTGCTTTTTTTGAACCTGCTCTCGATTATGTAGTAGTAAAAATTCCGCGTTGGGACCTTACGAAGTTTCACGGCGTAAAACGTGAACTCGGCTCTGCGATGAAAAGCGTTGGTGAGGTGATGGCTATTGGACGCACTTTCGAGGAAGCCTTTCAGAAAGGCCTGCGCATGATAGGTCAAGGTATGCATGGCTTTGTGGAGAATCATGAAATAACAATTTCTGATATCCAGTCCTCTCTTCACGAACCTACAGACATGCGTATTTTCGTTATCTCGAAAGCGCTGATGTTAGGGTATAGCATCAATCAGATTCATCAGTTGACGATGATAGACCGCTGGTTCCTTCAGAAGCTGAAACATATCGTCGACATCGACTTGCAACTCAAGGAGAATACCCTGCTTTCTTGTGTGTCGGAATTCATGGAACCTTCCGAATTCTTGGAATACCTGCGGTCACCGGAAATATACCAACTGTTGCGTGCCGCTAAGGTTTATGGTTTCTCAGATTTCCAGATTGCACGCGCCTTAGGTTTAGAGAACCACATGAAGATGGAAAAAGCTGGTCTTACTGTCCGTAAATGGCGCAAGCAGCTGGGCATCATTCCTGTTGTAAATCAGATTGACACGCTTGCAGCAGA
>Ga0310697_10000161_pt1 | contig 95450 bp, 65 predicted proteins | sample 172DNAGHGlowgp2_FD_203883 | JGI IMG/M metagenome (GOLD analysis project Ga0310697, IMG submission 203883) | Sheep rumen microbial communities from Palmerston North, Manawatu-Wanganui, New Zealand - 1728 DNA GHGlow gp2 (v2) (version 2) | ecosystem: Host-associated > Mammals > Digestive system >...
AAAACAAATCACCGCTGTAATTAAACAACGGTGATTAAAAAAATAACTATTTTTGTCTAATAAAACTGTAACGCTTATTTAGGACTAGACAGCATTGTGGAACGCAAGTGAAAAGGTTGTGGTACAATAAGATGAAAAAATCTTAAGGTATTGACAACCGATGTAGAATGTTGTATATTTGCATCGTCGGACGTGAAAAATGAGGGTTCATCCCGAAACACCCGGACACCGCCGTTAAATCGGATTGTTTCTTGGCTACGGCGTGAGGAACAGGAAAGAGAGATTAGCAATAATCTCTTTTTTTATTTGCGTTTATTCCATAAAGCAGAGAGCAATTTATCATATTTGGGCGAAAGTGCGATGTCTTTGTTTATCTCAATCAACACAGAGCCTTTAAAAATGTATAGATTTGTCAAGAATTCGTTATTCTCAAATGCTTTTCGTGTTTGATGATACAAATCGTGAAACTGTGGGATAATGGAAAAGTTTATCGCTATTCTATTCGCTTGTTTGGCTCCTTCGCTCAATCTAACTGACAATGCACTGCCGCCACTCGAGGTTTTGCCTTCAACATAGAAAAGTTTGTTCTTTTGCCGAATTATGAAATCGGCACTTTTAGTATTGTGAGGATTTGCGAGCAGAAACACATCATATCCATTAGCTATGAATTTCTGTGCAATTTGCAGATTATTAGGAGTTTCGCCTGTTTTCAATATTTCGTCATATTGGTTTGTGTATAAGGTGAAAATCTTGTTTTCTGCCAAGGATAACCGTTTCAACTCGGTAAAAGCTGGTTGAGCAACTATCCATTTCAAAACATCAATTTTCTCGCGGTTAGTGATAAACGAATAATAATCTTTCAAGGCGTTGGTAATCGTAGTTCCTTGATATACAATAGGTTTTCCATACTCGGCTGCTGGCTCGCAAACGAGTACAATTACATCTTCCGTACGTTCTGGGTACGGTGTTGGTTCTTTCTCAATCATGATGTGGCAAAGATAGGGAAAATAATGTACAATTCCCAATGCATAATGCGTAATGGAGATGTCTCACTGCGCTTCGCTCCGTTCGACATGACGTTTTTTGGGGATATAGGGGAAAGAGAAGGGAAAAATGCTCCGCATTTTTCCCTTCTCTTTCTTCTCCTCTTGCCTAATTGCCGTCATTTCGCAGCCGAGCAAAGCGAGGCAAGAAATATGTTAAAATAATGCACGTTGCACATTCATTTTTTTGCTAAAAACTATATTTTTGTAAAAATTATAAAAATGAATTCACTAATATCACAGACATTGCAGAATTATTTCAAAACTCAGCCAATAGAAAAGGCATGGGTATTTGGCTCTTTTTCGCGTGGCGAAGAACGTGCCGAAAGCGATGTGGATATTATTATTTCATTGATTCCGGGAACACGTTTAGGCTTGAAATTTTTCGAGATGAACTTGGAATTGGAGCAGTTGCTGAACCGACCAGTTGACCTCGTTATTGAAGGCGATTTGCTCCCTTTTGCCGAAAAAACAGCCAATCACGATAAAATTTTAGTCTATGCGAGAGCCTAAGAACGATTTAACACGCCTGGAACACATTCTCGAAGCCATATCTTATGTGGAATCATATACGAACGGCATAACCGAAGAACAACTGAAAACGGATAAATTGCGGCTTCATGCCATCATTTACAATGTTCAGATTATCGGAGAGGCAGTTTATAAGCTTTCGGGCGAGTTCAAGCAGCAACATCCCGAAACGCAATGGGCTGTTATTGAAAAAATGAGGCACATACTTGTTCACGACTATTTCAGAATTAACATTGAAGTTCTTTGGGATGTAGTGTCAAAAGACATTCTCGTTCTTAAATCTCAGATTGAAGGTTATATCAAAGAGAATTAATAAATTTCCTCCGAGCAAGTCCGTCAGTGGTCTTTCTTTTTGTTTTCGGTTTCATTTGGAAATGGAACGGATATTTGCAAGATTTAGTGAATGATTTCAAAAATAAAATGCCATTTATCCATACTTTCTAAGTACAATTTGTCTGTTTATAACTATTTATCAACACCCAAATTTCCACTCGTTTTTCCTTGTATATTTGTGCATCAAAAATTTTTGAAATATGATATACTTCTTCGAAGACAAACAGCACAAAATCCTTGCTGTACAGTCTGATTCAGCTTTTGACGAAAAAACAACGGAAAAACTTTCGTGGTTGTTTGGCAACGCTCACATCATTGATGCACAAACTCTTGACGGCAAATTCATCGGCCCTCGCCGTGAAATGATTACCCCGTGGAGTACCAATGCGGTTGAAATCACCCAAAATATGGGCATTTCGGGCATCAAACGTATAGAGGAATACGTTCCACAAACCGAAAAAAGCGCATTCGACCCGATGTTGCAACGCAAATACGAAGGTCTGAACCAAGATATTTTCACCATAAACCACGAACCCGACCCTATCATTTTTATTGATGACTTGAACGAATACAATAAAAAAGAAGGTTTGGCTCTCAACGAGAACGAGATAGCGTATCTTGAAGGATTAGCAAAAAAACTTGGCAGAAAACTTACCGACAGCGAAGTGTTCGGATTCTCGCAAGTGAACTCGGAACACTGCCGTCACAAAATCTTCGGCGGCAGTTTCGTCATCGACGGCAAGGAAAAACCATTTTCGTTGTTCAAGATGATTAAACAAACGACGGAACAAAATCCGAATCGTGTTGTTTCTGCATACAAAGACAATTGCGCCTTCATTCAAGGTCCTATGATTGAGCAATTTGCACCAGAAACGCAAAACAAGCCCGATTATTTCACGATAAAAGATTATGAATCAGTGATTTCGCTCAAGGCAGAAACGCACAACTTCCCTACAACCGTGGAACCATTCAACGGTGCCGCTACGGGAACGGGCGGTGAAATCCGAGACAGAATCGCAGGAGGAAAGGCAGCGTACCCAATTGCTGGAACGGCTGTTTATATGACTTCATATACTCGTTTGAACAATCCTGAACGTATTTGGGAAAATGCCACAAAACCACGTCCGTGGCTTTACCAAACGCCGAAAGACATTCTTATCAAAGCTTCGAACGGTGCCAGCGATTTCGGTAACAAATTCGGTCAGCCGCTCATCTGCGGTAGCGTCTTGACGTTCGAACACTTTGAGAACAACAAAAAATACGGCTTCGACAAAGTAATAATGATGGCTGGCGGTGTTGGCTATGCAAAGAAAAACGACAGTTTGAAAGACACCCCCGAAGTCGGTGACAAAGTTGTGCTGCTTGGTGGCGACAACTATCGTATCGGAATGGGCGGTGGCGCAGTTTCGTCGGTTGCCACAGGCGAATACAACAACGCAATTGAGTTGAACGCCATTCAGCGAAGCAACCCAGAAATGCAGAAACGTGCCTACAATGCCATCCGTGCTTTAGGCGAAATGGACGTGAATCCTGTCGTTTCCATCCACGACCACGGAGCTGGCGGTCACTTGAACTGTCTTTCGGAACTGGTTGAAGAAACAGGTGGAACCATACATATAAATAAATTGCCTATCGGCGACCCTACCCTTTCGGCTAAGGAAATCGTCGGGAACGAGTCGCAGGAACGTATGGGATTGGTGATGAAACAAGAAAATGTTGACCTGCTTTCGCAAATTGCAAGCCGTGAACGTGCTCCAATGTACGTAATCGGTGAAGCGACTGGCAATCACCAATTTACGATTGTGAACGACAAGACAGGCGAAAAGCCAATCGACTTACAAATGGACGATATGATTGGCAATCCGCCAAAAACTATTATGAAAGATTCTACCGTTGAAGAGACTTTCAAACCATTGAACGTAAATGAAGAAAACATTTACGAATATCTTAACCAAGTGCTTCAACTTGAATCAGTTGCGTGCAAGGATTATTTAACAAACAAAGTTGACCGTTCAGTAACTGGTAAAATTGCCACGCAACAATGTACAGGCGAATTGCAATTGCCATTGAACGATTGCGGTGTTGTTGCAATTGATTACCAAGGTGTGAAAGGTATTGCGACTTCTATCGGTCACGCACCAGCAGTTGGTTTGATTTCGCCAGAAAATGGTTCAATCATGTCTATTGCCGAAGCATTGACAAATGTTGTTCTCACCCCAATTGAAGGCGGTTTGAAAGGAATTTCATTGAGTGCGAACTGGATGTGGCCTTGTAAAAATGCTGGCGAAGATGCTCGTTTATATCGTGCCGTGCAAGCAGCAAGTGATTTCGCAAAAGCATTACAAATCAACATTCCAACAGGAAAAGACTCATTGTCGATGACACAAAAGTACAAAGACGGTGATTCTGTATATTCACCTGGCACCGTGATAATTTCAACGGTAGGAGAAGTTCAAGATATTCGCAAAACGGTTACTCCATTTGTTAAACCTGACGAAGATGCTGTTTTAGTGTATGTTGATTTCGGTAAATCAGGACAAAAACTTGGCGGTTCCGCATTGGCACAAGTTGTTAACGGACTTGGCACCGAAACGCCAACGGTAACTGATCCTGCTTACTTTGCAAAGGCATTCAACGCGGTACAAAAACTCGTTGCCGAAGGTAAAGTTCTTGCTGGACACGATGTTTCTGCCGGTGGTTTAATCACGTGTTTGTTGGAGATGAATTTTGCCAACGCAAAAGGCGGTATGGCAGTTTGTTTGGATTATTTCAACAACGACAACGATGTTGAAGTGTTCTTCAACGAAAACCCTGCCCTTGTTCTACAAGTTGCCCCTGAAACTGTTGAAGAACTACAAGCCGAGGGCATTTCATGCTTCGCATTTGGTAGTTATAGTAGTAACAACGGAAATATTCTTGCGGCTTGGGTAGCAGATTCAATCCAAAACGGCATTTACGAATTCGACATCAACGAATGGCGCAAGACTTGGTACAAGACATCGTACTTGCTTGACTGTGAACAAAGTGGCGCGGTAAAAGCAAAAGAACGTTTTGAATCATTTGACAAATCGCCTTTGAAATTCGCATTTCCAAAGAATTTCAGCGGACAAACGACTCCGTATGGCATTGATTTACACCGTAAAACAAAAACTGGTGTTCGTGCCGCCATCATTCGTGAAAAAGGTGTGAACGGCGACCGCGAAATGGCGTGGTGTATGCACGCAGCGGGTTTCGACGTAAAAGACGTACACATGACAGACCTCATCACAGGTCGCGAAGATTTGACGGATGTGAATTTTATCGTATTTGTCGGCGGATTCTCGAACTCCGACGTGCTTGGTTCTGCAAAAGGTTGGGCTGGCGCATTCTTGTACAACGAAAAGGCAAAACAATCGCTCGACAATTTCTTTGCCCGCAAAGACACGATGAGTTTGGGTGTTTGCAACGGCTGTCAGTTAATGATTGAATTAGGATTGATAAATCCGACCGATGCCGAAAAACCACACATGGAACACAACGATTCACATAAATTTGAATCAGGTTTCTTGGGCGTAACTATCCAACAAAGTCCGAGCATTATGCTTAAATCTTTGGAAAACAGTTCTTTAGGTATTTGGATTGCTCACGGAGAAGGAAAATTCAAATTCCCGTACGACAAGTCAAAATACAACATTGCATTGACGTACAATTACAGCACATACCCGGCAAATCCGAACGGTTCAGACTGGGACACAGCAGGTATCACGTCGAATGACGGCCGTCATTTGGCAATGATGCCACACTTGGAACGTGCGTTGTATCCTTGGAACTGGGCATATTACCCACAAGACCGCAAAAACGACGTGGTAACGCCATGGATTGAGGCATTCGTGAATGCACGAAAATGGATAGAACAAAATAAATAATCGGTCTGAAAATTGAACGATTATAGATACAAGTTGACTGGCGTATGCTGGTCAACTTTTTTATTATCTACTTTTCTTTTTTGGGGAATGTAATCTGAACAGAATCAACAGAATAGGCATAAAATCGTCCTAATGCATCGCCAACTAAATTCGACTTTGGATTATCGGGAGCGGAAAACATACCCGAACTTGAATTCGACAACGCCAATGTGTTATAAAATTCAAACGCAGCTTTATCTATTGAATTGAGGTACACCCACAACGTATCTTCAGGTTTATATGCGGCAATCATCGTCAGCAACTGAAAATTTTGTCCTTCGAAAAACGAATCATCACCAACATCCCGAACTTGTAGAGTATCGAATTTCATCACATCAAGTTTGTAGTAATTCGCAACACCTTTTGTATCAGTTATATACCCAAGTATTTCATACAAAACGCCCACAGAATCGGGCAATGGATATAAATCAGCAAGCACCGAACGTTTCACCGAAACACTATCCCACAAAACAGGTTTTGGCATAAACGACTGGGCTGTAATCACTTCATTGTCCAACGAAACACGCAATTCGTACATCGTTTCCACTGGAAAATCCGATTGTATGGAATAATATCCCGCAGAATCTTCATTCAGCGTAAGAATTGTTTCGTTGTAGGCTATAGTAATCGTCGCACCTGAAATATATGGGACTTTATTGGGATTTAAATAACTTGTTGTTTTTGAAAGAATTACATACGCCCTATCACGAGTTAACACAGCGTCAACAACTGTTTTTGCCTCAGCGGTGTTCAAATCAAAATCTTCCATAACCTCAGTGCATGCCGTAGCAAGCAGCGAAATCACACAAATTAGTATATGCAACAAACGTTTCATACCATTAAAATTTAAAATTCCACGAAACCGACGGGATTATCGGGAACAACGTAATTTTCACAGCCTGAAGCACTTCGGGATGATCCTCGTCAACTGGTTCGAAATATATCATATACGCATTTTTTCGGTTATACACATTGTAAATTGAGAAAGCAAGCTGTGATTCAAAGCGTTCAGTCTTCGAGGTAATATAAGTCGCGCCCAAATCCATACGATGGTACGCAGGCATTCTATAACCATTACGCACGGTGTAGTACGAAACCGTTTCCCCATCGATTGTGTATTTTCCCGAAGGATACGTAACCGCATCGCCTGTGGAATATACCCATGTGGCAGATACTTTCCACTTTTCGTTTAAGTCATACATCAGCACAATGGAAACATCATGTGTTCGGTCGTAACGTACTGGATACCAAGCACCAGAGTTAATACCTTGAAACTGTTTCTCTGATTTTGAGAGTGAATACGAAATCCAACCAGTTAAATCACCAAGATCTTTTTTCACAAACAATTCCAAACCGTATGAGCGACTATGACCATACAACAAATACGCCTCCAAATCAACATTTAAATACAGGTTTGTACCATTTTCGTAGTCGATTTGATTATTCATTTTTTTGTAATACACCTCCACCGAAGACTCATACATATTTTCATTGAAATTTCTAAAATAGCCAACCGAAACCTGCGAACACGTCTGAGGTTTCACTGTATTGGAACTTGGCATCCAATAGTCAGTTGGCATGGCAACCGTGGAACTTTGAATCAAGTGAACAAATTGACAAGTACGTGTATATGATGCCTTCACAGAACTTGTTTCATTGAGACGGAAATTTGCGCTCAAACGAGGTTCCACGTTCGGATAATAACTCACACATTCGCCACGTTTGTATGAAACGCTGTCAATCTTCTCATGTTCATCGTTGTAGTCATACACCGTGCTCGGTCCCAAGCCAATAAAATTGGAAAAACGAACGCCGTACTGCAATTTCAAAACATCTCTAATATTCTGACTATTATCAATATACAAATTTACTTCGAGAGCTTTTTTATTTTCTAATTTTATAGGTTTTTCAACCATAGATGTTTTTAATTCACCCGGGAAAAAGGTGTGATACGTTACATTTCCACCAAAGTGTAAGGTATTGTCAGTCATGCGATATTCGCAATCACCCTTCCAATTCACATCCGTAATGCCCGTCACCAAACTCATATCAGCCATTGCCATATCCATAGACAATTTTGAATTGAATCGACTGAACACAAGCGAAGAAACAAGTTTCGTTTTTTCAGACGAAAGGTGTGTAAACGCCAATGTTGCCGTAATGTTTCCCCCGTCCATACCAAACATATCACGGAATTTGAAAACATCACGTCCCATATAGCCCGAGAGTTCAATTTTATTTTTCTCGTTAATCACATCACTCACTTTATAGTTCACATCATAAAAATGGAGTTTTGTTTGTCGAAGCGAGGAATCACGGCGAAGTTTCAGAAAAATGTCAGCGTATGTCCGCCGACCAGCAATCAAATACGAACTTTTATCTTTTTGAATCGGTCCTTCAAGTTCCACACGCGACGAAATCGTGCCAATCCCGCCTTGCCCGTGGAAGGCCTCCCGATTACCTTCCTGCATTGTAACATCAAGTACCGAAGACAAACGTCCCCCATATTCCGCCGACATACTACCTTTGTACAAATTTGCATCTTTTATGGCATCACCATTGAACACTGAAAACATTCCCATCATGTGTGACGCATTATACACAGGCGCATCATCAAGCAAAATAAGATTCTGGTCCGCCCCGCCGCCGCGCACATAATAGCCACTTCCGCCCTCACCCGCACTTTTTACGCCAGGCATTAATTGCAATGTTTTCAGCACATCGTTTTCCCCGAAAAGTACAGGTACCATCTTAATTTCCTGCATACTAAGTGTTTGTGCGCCAACTTGCGTTGAAGAAATATTGTAATCCTGCGCCTTCGACGTGACCACAACATTATCAATATTAATTGCGCTCGAAACCAAACGCACGTTCTTCCGCATATTCTCGTTCAACTGAATCGAGAATGAATTATCCTTATAGCCAAGATACGAGTATTCTATTGTATATGAACCTTTTGGCAACGAAAGTGAATATTGTCCCTTGCCATTTGTGAATGTTCCAATAGCCGTACCTACCACCGAAACCGATGCGCCAACCAATTCCGCGCCCGATTGCGAATCACGAACCGTACCATTTATGGTAAACTCCTGAGCCCCAAGCGATAACGAAACACAAAATAAAACAATGACAGAATATATTTTTTTCATTAATACCGAATTATAAAATCTTGTTTTTCAATGCCTTTACGAAAAAACACCAAACCTTTTTTACAAATATCGATACTTATCCGCACCCGATCGTCGGCTATAATCGTCTGCCAAGCTTCGTACATTCCCTCGCTCCACGATATATCATCGAAAATCAAGATTGTATCGGCATTACAATATGGATAAATCTGTTCAAAATAACGCAATGTTGCTTCTTTCGTATGGTTACCGTCAATATAAGCGCAATCCACATACTGAAGTTTTCGAAGCGCTTCATCAAGCGTGTCGTCAAAATTTCCAACCATAATTTGTGCGGACTTGACCCCACACGCCGTCATAGTGCGAACTGCTTCATCTGCAATTAATTGCGAACCTTCGAGAGAAAGTAATTTAGCTTCTGGACAACCATACGCCAAATACGCCGTGCCAATGCCAAGCGAAGTTCCCAATTCAAGAATTGTACGTGGTTGGTATCGCTTGGTAATTGCATACAACAATCGGGCATATTTCCCTGCGGAAGCGCTTGTGCGTGCTATGTAACTGATTGTTCGTGTATTCGATGACTTTCGCTTTGAACCAGCGCCAAAATCAGTAATCATAATTTCACGGGTATCACGTTTAAGCGAACGACGATAATTTTCTATAGTCGAAAAAACTGATTTTGAATATTTTGCACGAAAAACAGACTGAATAAAATCAAATACAAACGGAGAATGTATTCTATGTCCGAATTTATGTCCCGAAGTGAATAAATACTTGATTGTATGTTTTATAAGAAACGTGTTCATCCCTCTATATTGGTGGCATCCTCTACTTGGTATAAAAACGAATGGCAGTTGCAATCATGCTTGATGTATTTATAGCGTTTCTTGGCAATTTTCGATGCTCGTTGCGCATTCGTCATTGTTTTGCAAGAAGCACCAATTAAGCAAGCCACAAGGGCAAGCGCAACAATTTTCAACATCGATTTAGCCATACCATTCATTTCGGTAGCTTATAAGATTTCGGGACAAATATATAAAAATATGGTATATGGCACCATTGAAGACGATTAACAATTATTAAACAAAAAAGGACGGTATTTCACAACACCGTCCTCTCCTAACTATTAAAAAATTGTAAATTATTCAGCCTTTCCGTTAGAACCAAGTACGTTCACGATTTTGTGAGTGTACATTTTCTTCATATTGTCACGTGCTGGACCAAGATATTTACGTGGGTCGAATTCTCCTGGTTTTTCAGCAAATGTCTTACGGATAGCAGCAGTCATAGCCAAACGGCTGTCTGAGTCAATATTGATTTTGCAAACTGCCGACTTAGCTGCCTTACGCAATTGTTCTTCTGGAATACCAACAGCATCAGGAAGTTTACCTCCGTATTTGTTGATTGTGTCAACTTCTTCTTGTGGAACTGAAGAAGAACCGTGAAGCACGATTGGGAAACCAGGAAGTTTCTTTTCGATTTCAGCCAAAACGTCGAATGCCAATGGAGGAGGAACTAATTTACCTTCAGCATTACGAGTACATTGTTCCGGTTTGAATTTGTAAGCACCGTGAGAAGTACCGATAGAGATTGCCAATGAATCGCAACCTGTTTTTGTAACGAAGTCGATAACTTCTTCTGGTTTTGTGTAGTGTGATTCTTCAGCTTGAACTTCGTCTTCAACACCAGCCAAAACGCCAAGTTCGCCTTCTACAGTAACATCATATTTGTGAGCGTATTCAACAACTTTCTTTGTCAAAGCAACGTTTTCGTCGTAAGGAAGAGACGAACCGTCAATCATTACAGAAGAGAAGCCCATGTCAACACAGCTCTTGCAAAGTTCGAAAGAATCACCGTGGTCAAGGTGAAGAACGATTTGTGGATGTTCCCAACCCAATTCTTTTGCATACGCAACAGCACCTTCAGCCATGTAGCGAAGCAATGTTTGGTTAGCGTATTGACGCGCACCTTTAGAAACTTGAAGAATAACTGGAGATTTTTGTTCTGCACAAGCCATGATGATAGCTTGAAGCTGCTCCATGTTGTTGAAGTTGAATGCAGGAATTGCATAACCTCCGTTGATTGCTTTAGCAAACATTTCTTTTGTGTTCACCAAGCCAAGATCTTTGTAACTAATCATTTTTTATACGTTAAAATTGTTAAACAAATCAATCAACCTTTCGGTTTTTTATTTTCGCGTGCTAATGTACGAAAAAAAAATGTATCTCATTCTCTTAAATGAAAGAAAAACAAGAATACCCGCAAACTTCCCTATTGCAGGGTGTTTAATCAAACGATTGGTTGGTTTGGATGGAAATCTGACGGATCTCCTCGAATTCACTTGGAGAAAGGTCGTTCAAGAAATAATTGATTGGATTCACCTTCTGTCCACCTTTTATAATCTCGTAGTGCAAATGCGAACCGGTTGACACACCTGTACTGCCGACCAATCCAATCAAATCGCCACGCTTAACCTTCTGTCCTTGACGGACAAGAATTTCAGAGCAGTGCGCATACATTGATTTATATTGATATCCGTGGTCTATCACGATTGCTTTTCCGTATCCACGTTCAAATTTCGCTGATGTAACAACACCATCGCCAGTCGCATAGATTTTTGTACCAGTTGGGGCTACCAAGTCAATACCAGTATGCGTTCTCAAAGTTTTGTATATTGGATGCATACGTGTTCCAAATCCCGATACATATTTATATGTCTTCAACGGCTGAATGCCCGGAATATGCTGCAACATTTCCTGCTTATTCTTTGCCAAATTAACAATAGTGTCAAACGACAACGATTGAATATAAATCTTTTTCATCAAAATATCCATCCGTTTGTTTGTCTGCACCACCAAATCCATATTTGGCACAGCCTCGATTTCAGCATATCGGTTCACGCCACCAAAACCGCCATTTCTAACAGCATCGGGTATCGGTTCCGATTCAAAAACCATACGATAGATATTGTTGTCCTTGTCTGCCAAATCGTTCAACACCTCTTCCATATTACCAAGACGGTTGTTTAGCGATTTATATTGATTACGAAGCATTTTATTCTCATCAATCAATTCTTTTTCTCGAGTTGAAGGAAAGAAATGCAACCACGTAAACATAAAGGTGAATCCAACAACAATAATTATGACAAGGTACGAAACGCCCAAACCTAACATCTTTTTCAGCGATGTTTCTATTTTCTCGTACTGAAGCGTTTCAGGATTAAATCTAAATCTACCCTTTGCCATATTAATTTTTGAAAGTGCAAATATACTAATTATTTCTGAATTAAAAAATTAAGTTATACACAAGGTATTAACGCAATACCCTATGCTCAAACGACAGAATACAAAGTTTCGTATATAAATCTGTATCTTATTTGTTGCGTTTCAATGGAGAGACCACAACTTCATCTTTATTGCTGAAGTCAATCGTGTATGAACTTTTAAAGGAATCACCAATGTTCAATCCGACTCTACCAAACCGCAAATCATTAAAAATCACTACATTATCGGACTTTGGCTCCACTGAATAATAATATTTCGTATAGGATTCCATTCGGTTGATACTCGGCGAATTTTCCATTTCAAACAGATAATAATCGTTTCGAAGCACAAGATTCATCTCAAAATCGTTTTTGCTCAAATTCGACTGGTAGCACATCCAAAAACCGTCTCTGTCCTGTGCAATACAGTTCCACATAAACAACGAGCCACTAACGGGAAAAACCTCCGTTCGGGAATAACGCAGACTTTGTTCGTCTAATTTTTGCTCGAACTGCGACTGAACAGAAAGTTTATTCAAGAATGCAAAAGCCACATACACAACGCACAAGAACATTCCGAACCACGAAATCATAGCTTTATGCCGGTTTTCCTTCAGAATCAGCGACACAATAAAAGCCACAACCAACGGAAGCATTCCCACAATGTCAAAATCCGACAAAACCGATAACGCAAACCGCCGATGGGTAAATGGTTCAAACAAGCCAACGCCACGCATTCCAAACACATCGGCAAAGCAATGCGCCAACATACTGCCACACGCTATCAGCGAACAAAACACCACAGAACAGGCGTTTCCAACAAACTTATGCATAATCCACCCCAAAATAGGCGCAGCGAGTAAGCAAAAGATAATGGAATGGGTGATTCCACCATTAATGAATACTGCTGTGGATGTTTCGAACAACATGGAAAGCGGAACATCCAAAAACGCAACCAACGAACACAATCCCCCAAACAACACAGCTTTGTTGCCCAATTTCTTAGCGCCAATCAAACTTCCAATGGCAGCACCCAAAACAAATTGAGAAATTATATTCATCTTTTTGGTTTATTTATGCAAATGTATGAATATTTGCACAAATTTTAAATGCAATTTATAGTGAGTCGAAAGAAAAATCTACCAACGTACGAAAACGTAGTGGTAACCGATGTTGCCGCAGAAGGCAATGCCATTGCCAAAATCAATGATATGGTGCTTTTTGTGGAAGGTGTGATTCCTGGTGATGTTATCAATGTACAAATCACAAAAAAGAAAAAAAGATACTGTGAAGGACGTGTACTCGAAGTGGTGCAGCCAAGTTCCGACCGCCTGAACGCATTCTGCAAACACTTTGGTGTTTGTGGCGGATGCAAATGGCAAATTTTGCCATACGATAAACAGCTGATGTACAAGGAGAAACAAGTAAAAGACCAACTCGAACGTATCGGGCACGTTACCGTGAACGAATATCTGCCGATTCTCGGATCTCAATGGAAAGAATTTTACCGCAACAAATTGGAATTCACGTTTTCAAACAAACGTTGGATTACCGAAGACGAAGTTCGCACAAATGCGGAAATCATCAATTCAAACGCCGTGGGATTCCACGTTCCACGCTTATTCGACAAGGTAGTTGACATTGAGGAATGCCATTTACAAGCTTCGCCGAGCAACGAAATCCGCAATTTTATACGCACGTTCGCACTTGCACACAACTTTACATTTTTCGACATACGGAACCATGCCGGACTGCTCCGAAACCTGATTATACGTACATCATCAACTGGTGAATGTATGGTAATTGTGGTTTTTTATGAAAACGACAGCGAAAAAATCGAAACATTGTTAGCGGCACTCCATAAAGAATTTCCACAAATTTCATCATTGCTGTACATTATCAATCAAAAAGCAAACGACACAATTGGCGACCAAGAAGTGCTCACTTACTATGGTAACGACCACATTTTTGAGGAAATGGAAAACCTTCGATTCAAAATTGGTCCGAAATCATTTTACCAAACCAATTCAAAACAAGCCTACGAACTCTATAAAATAGCACGTGAATTAGCACAACTTTCTGGAAATGAATTAGTTTACGATTTATATACAGGTACAGGAACTATTGCAAACTTTGTAGCCGCAAAAGCACGCCAAGTTATTGGTATTGAATATGTTCCAGAGGCCATAGAAGATGCTAAAGTAAACTCAAGAATCAACAATATCGGAAACACATTGTTTTACGCCGGCGATATGAAAGACATTCTCACCGACAATTTTATTGCAAAACACGGTGCTCCCGATGTAATAATAACCGACCCTCCACGAGCTGGAATGCACGAAGATGTGGTGGAAACAATTCTGCACGCACAACCAAAACGAATTGTGTATGTTAGCTGTAATCCTGCAACACAAGCCCGTGATTTACAACTACTTTCAGTTTCATATAACATTTTAAAATCGCGTGCCGTGGATATGTTTCCGCATACACAACACGTGGAAAATGTGGTATTATTAGAAAGGAGATAAGTGTTTTTACAAAAATAAAATCGTGTCATTGTTTCCAAAAAATATTGAGCAGAAATTGGGCTTCGACGAAATTCGCCGATTGCTCACCGACGGCTGCAAATGCACCATCGGAAAAGAAAAAATCGCACAAATTGAATTTTCCAACAATGCGGAATCCATCAACAATCTGCTCTGCCAAACCATTGAAATGACGGAAATTATAACAACGCAAGACGACTTTCCTTTTCCTTCATTCTCAACAATTTACGAAGAACTCGAACGTATTCGTCCCGAAGGGACATACTTGACTGCAATCGAATTGCATACACTCCGCAAATCGCTTACGGAAATACAGAACATATTGATTTTCATAGGAAAACATCGGGAACAATATCCGTATATCGCCACTTTGGCAGAACCTGTGGAAATTGCAAAAGCCATCATCGTTTCTGTTGACAAAATTATTGACGCTAACGGCAACCTCAAAGACAACGCTTCGCCAAAACTGGTGGAAATCCGCCACGAAATGGCACAAAAACGCCGTATCATCAATAAGATTATGGCGCAAAAACTTGCTGTCGCACGCCAAGAAGGCTGGATTGACCAAGATTCGGAACTTTCAATCCGCGACGGTCGTCTGGTACTTCCAATCAATAGCACGTTCAAACGAAAAGTACAAGGAATTGTGCACGACGAATCCTCCACGGGAAAAACTTCGTTCGTGGAACCAATTGAAGCATTCGAGGCGAACAACGCCATTGCGAATTTAGGGTTCGAAGAGCGTAAAGAGACTATTCGCATCTTACAGGAAATCACCGCAGAAATCCGTCCCTATTTGCCCGACATAGAATTGGCATACGATTTTTTAGGTCAGATTGACGCAATCGTTGCAAAGGCAAAATTTTCGTTAGAAATTGAAGCTCAAAAACCTGAAATCTCGACAAAATCGCAGGAAATTTCGCTCATCAGGGCACGCCACCCACTCCTATTTCTGTCGTTCAAAAAAACAGGAAAAGAAATCGTTCCGCTCCACATTGAACTCACTCAATCGCAGAGAATCATTGTGATTTCGGGACCGAACGCCGGGGGGAAATCTGTCTGCATGAAGACCGTGCTGCTACTACAATATATGTTCCAATGCGGTTTGCCGATTCCCGCCGACAGTCAAAGCAAAATGTGCATTTTCAACAACATGCTGATTGACATTGGCGACGAGCAATCTATTGAAAATGACTTGAGTACATACTCATCTCACCTACTGAACATGAAAATTTTCCTTGAACGGGCAAACAGCCATACGTTGTTCGCCATCGACGAGTTCGGCACGGGAACGGAGCCAATTCTTGGCGGTGCGATTGCCGAAAGCGTGCTGGAAACACTCAACACCAAAGGCGCGTTCGGCATAATTACCACCCACTACAGCAACCTTAAACATGCCGCCACGTCGTTGCACGGCGTGTTCAACGGCGCAATGCTGTTCGACATGGACAATATGCGGCCGCTCTACAAACTGCGTATGGGTTCGGCAGGAAACTCGTTCGCATTCGAAATTGCTCAGTCTATAGGCCTTCCAAAACCAATAATCGATACGGCACGGACAAAAATCAAGCAGGAACATATTGATTTCGACGAAAATCTGAAAAAACTCGAAATTGAGAAACAATATGTGTTCCGCAAAAAAGAAGACCTGAAACGACAGGAAAAACAAATTGAAACGCTCAAAGACGAATACACGTATAAGTTAAAGAAAATCAACGAAAAGCGACAGGAAATCATTGAACGCACCGAAAACGAAATTCGGGAAGTCCTCCGTTCTTCCAACAAACAAATCGAGCAAACCATACGCACCATAAAGGAATCGCACGCCGACAAGGAAATCACCAAACAGGCGCGCCTCGAAATGCAACAATTTACAAACGCGGCACAACAGAAAGTTGCAAAAATTAAGAATGCAAGCAATTTGCAAAATACTAAAATTCAAAAAGATACATCGAAAATCACTATTGGCAGTTATGTGAAAATCAGCGGTCATTCCTCTGCCGGCGAAGTAACCGACATACAAGGGAAACAAGCGACAGTGAATTTCGGAAACCTAAAAATGACCGTAAAACTCGCCAGCCTCGAACCCGCCGAAAAGCCGAAAATCGACACAAAGGCTGTAATTGTGACGTCGTCCACAAAAAACATTGCGGAAAAACGCAAAACCTTCTCCCCGCACCTTGACCTACGAGGCAAACGCGGCGACGAAGCAATGTACGAAGTGAAAGATTTCTTAGAAACAGCCAATATGTTGCAAATCAAGCATGTGGAAATACTCCACGGTAAAGGCTACGGCATTTTGCGAAAACTCATCCGCGACTACATCAACACTGTCGATTTTGTGGAATCGTGTAGCGACGCACCCATCGAAATGGGCGGTGACGGAATTACAATTGTGAAATTGTTGTAAAATTTGATTTGTACCATTTTGGAAAAAACAGTGTATTCCCAATCGTACATATTTTTATCCTGCCCAATGCTCCCTATCCAAACTTCTATATTGGATAGCTTCCGCAAGATGTTCTGCTTCAATATGTTCCGCCCCTGCCAAATCGGCAATTGTCCGCGAAACTTTGATTATCCTATCGTATGCGCGAGCCGACAAACCGAGTTTTTCCATCGCAGTTTTCAAAATTGACTGACATTCATCGTTCAACACACAATATTTTCGTATTAATTTTGCATCCATCTGTGCGTTACAATATATCGGCATCCCTTCAAACCGTTTTTGCTGGATTTCACGACAACGCACCACCCGATTCCGTATTTCCCGACTGTTTTCAGCCTGCGTTTTCCGCGACAATTCTTCAAACGGCACAGGAATAACTTCTATATGAATATCTATTCTGTCAAGCAAAGGCCCAGAAATACGGTTTAAATATTTTTGTACCACTCCCGGACTGCACACGCACTGTTTTTCAGGATGATTGTAGTATCCGCACGGACAAGGATTCATCGAGGCTATCAACATAAAACTTGCTGGATAATCAACTGTGAATTTTGCACGTGAGATATTGATATGTCTATCTTCCAACGGCTGCCGCATAACTTCGAGAACTTGCCGTTTAAATTCAGGCAGCTCGTCAAGAAACAACACGCCATTATGTGCGAGTGAAATCTCTCCGGGTTGGGGATATGTGCCACCACCAACCAAAGCGACATCGCTCACCGTGTGATGTGGAGAACGGAATGGACGTTCTGTCATCAGCGAAACGTGACCGCCCAATTTTCCTGCCACGGAATGAATTTTCGTCGTCTCCAAAGCTTCGTGCAATGTCAACGGAGGCAATATGGAAACAATTCGTTTCGCCAACATAGTTTTTCCCGCTCCCGGTGGGCCTACCATTATAAGATTATGACCACCTGCAGCGGCTATTTCCAATGCGCGTTTCACATTTTCCTGCCCTTTCACATCGGCAAAATCATAGGTACAATTATCGATGTGTTTGAAAAATTCTTCACGGGTATTCACTTCTGTTTTCTCCAGCGTCGCTTTCTCTTCAAAAAAATCAATCACTTGTTTGATATTTTCCACGCCATACACATCCAAGTCGTTAACCACAGCGGCTTCCATCGCATTTTCCTTGGGCAGAATAAAACCTTTGAATCCAAATTTTCTGGCTTCTATTGCCATCGACAGCGCCCCGTTTATGCGGTGTACGCCGCCATCAAGCGATAATTCGCCCATTATAAGATACTCTCCCACACGCTCTGATGCAATCTGTTGCGAAGCCGCCAATATTCCTATAGCAAGCGTCATATCATACGACGTGCCTTCTTTCCTCAAGTCGGCTGGCGCCATATTAATGGTGATTTTCCGTCCGGGTAATTGATATCCAACGCTTCGCAACGCCGATTCTATCCGCTGTTGGCTTTCCTTCACCGCACTGTCGGGCAACCCGACCAAATAAAAATTCACACCGCTCACAATGTCGGTTTCTACTGTAATTATACGGGCATCTATTCCATTCACTGCCCCACCATACGTTTTTACAAGCATATCTTTAAATTCGTTGCAGCACTTGCAGTGCTTTATTTAATTCAAAGATAGGCTATTTTTCATAATAAAAAACCCCGAACCAGCTCATTGCTTGCTCGGGGTTTCCAGTTCTTACGATTTACTTATCGTTACTTCTTGACTTTTATTGAATGTTCGATAATTGCTGAAAAAACATCTGCTTCATTCAATCCTTCCGCACGCATTTGTTTCGGAACAATGCTCGCTTTACTCATACCTGGATTGGTATTTATTTCCAAAAAATTCATATCTCCGTTTGATGTTATAATGAAATCAACACGGCAAATACCAAAACAGCCTAAATATTTATAAATTTTAGCTGTTTCTTCTTTGCACAACGCCGTTACTTTTTCGGGTAACTGCGCAGGTGTAATTTCTTGACTATAACCGCTTTCGTATTTTGCTTGATAATCAAAGAATTCGTTTTTCGTTTGTATCTCCGTAATCGGCAACACGTGAACGCCATTTTTCACTTCGTATGCACCAACCGACACTTCAATTCCTTTCACAAAACGTTCAATAATTACCTCATTATCTTCCTCGAACGCCTTCTTTATCGCTGGAATCATATCGGCTTCAGTTTTCACTTTCGACACGCCAAAACTTGAACCGCCATTATTTGGTTTCACAAAACACGGTAATCCAACTTTTTCAACGATTTTTTCCACATTCACCTCGTTCCACGGACGAAGCAGCACCGCATCGGCGGTTTTAATGCCAAACGATTTTAAGAATGTTTTTGTGGCATATTTGTTAAATGTCAACGAGCCTGTGAACACGCCACAACTTGTATATGGAATGCCCAACAAATCCCAATATCCGGGCATTTGGCCATCTTCGCCCGGTGTTCCATGGATGGAATTATATACGCAGTCGAATGTGATTTTCTTACCTTGATATTGAAATGAAAAATCACTCTTGTTAATTGGAAATTCCCCGTCTGGCATTTGAACCATCCAGTCTCCATGCGAAATAAATACCGTATAAACATCATATTTATTCGCATCAATCATACCGCTCACCTGAATGGCGCTATTTTTCGAAATGTCTGATTCTGAAGTAAAACTACCTCCAACAACAGCAATTTTCTTTTTCATTGTTTTCTCTTTTTATAAGATTCTATATAATTTGATATTGATTTATTGTATGCCTCAGAAAGTTTTTGAACGATTGGATTGTCAACTTTGTATTCAATCGACTCCACCGAACGTATCGGAAGAACTTTAGGCGACGTTCCCGAAATAAAAGCAGCATCGAAATCCGACAATTCCGACAAATGTATCTTTCTCTCTTCCAAAGGAATACGCAATGAATGTATCAATGAGACAATCTGTAAGCGAGTTATGCCACACAACACATCCTGCGCCATAGCCGTAACAATGGTGTTGCCTTTTACAAAAAAGGTGTTTGATTTGCTTCCTTCCGTCACATTATGGTCATAATCAACCAACAACACTTCATATACACCAGTTTCGGCGACTTTTTTGTATGCATTGGTTTTCACCGCGGCTTCCTGTTTCACATTCGGATTAGCACGTTCGCCGACGAACGTTCCGCAAGCAACGCCATTTGCATACATTTCAGCCGTCGGATACGAATGTTTTATTTCATACACAAGATATTGCGTTTCGTTTGCGGCAGAAATGCTATACACGCAACGAATATTTCCGTGTACCACGCCATATTGCCGAATAAATTGATTGATTGATTGTTCAAACCAACTTTCCTCAAACGGTCGTTTCCGTTCCGACAGGTCAAATGATTTGAAAAAACGGGCAGAATGATCTTCCACGAACAACGGCACGCCATCCATCACCCTGAGCACATCGTAAATCACCGTCGCACCAGACGGTATCTGCACATCAGTAGCAGGGCGCATCGCGCCGTCAACCAAAATCTGTGTAGATATACAATCCTGTACCATTACTCTTATATTTTGCTGGGTAAAAGTATTAAAAAACTATATCGCCAATCTGTATCAGCTGTTTTTTTATTAACCAAATATTTACAATAAAAAAGGGCGACTTCATATTTGAAATCGCCCTTTGGTTCTCTACCTCTATTTATTAGAATTTGAATCCTATTGTGAACGTAATGTTATCGCGCTTGATTGTAGAATTTGAACTTACGATATTGCCTTTCAAATCACGATAGAAATCGTTTGTTTGTTTTGATTTCGCACGCAACCAAGCCAAGTCGCAATACACAGTGTTGGTAGCCAAACCTACGCCAGCCGAGTAATCGTTACGGTAGAATTTATCGCCCGAAATGTTCTTATATGGATTACCATACATAGCATAACCTGCTCTGAACAAAAATGGTCCATAGCGGAATTCACCACCACACTTAATGTTGTTAACCGCTTTCAATTCATCAGCGATTTGGCTACTTTGATTCATTAACAACGCATCATCCGAAGTAAACGTGCATTGAGAATAGTTCATTGACTCAAAGTCAACGCCGATATTTGCAACATTCTTATACACAAATCCTAACGACCCCACGAATTTTGCAGGCTGACCAATTTTATAGTCATACGCATACGTTTCAGGTTTTCTGTGCGATGTAGAACCATTTACTTCCTTGTTATAGGTAACATCAAGCGATGTTTCGCCATCTTCGCTAATACTATATGTAACAGGTGTGTGGATGGCAGCACCAATGCGCACATATTCAATTGGACGGACAATCACGCCAAATTTTCCACCAACGCCATTGCCTGTCAAATCATAATCTTCCATATACGAGAATTTGTTCAATTCAGAGTTGTTGTCATCAACTGTTTCTGTAATTACGCGAGTTTCTCTGTAATACATATTGGTCAATGTCAAATCAGCACCAAAATAAACCCATTCAGTGAAGTTCACACCAATATTGAACAGATATTCATTCTTTTGCCCGTCACGTTCTATTTGAATATTTTGGTTCATATTGCTATAATCAGCAGCACCATTTTTATCAACGAAATCACTGTAATACGTGTTTGTGCCTTCATCAAAATTTATCAAATACGTATCCCAAGCAAGTTTTTCATAAAAATCATCCCAAGCGCCACTACCTTTTATTGAGCCGAGTCTCAAGAAATCGTCAGTTAACGATGAATTTGGTGTTTTGTTCGTGAAATTAAGTGTCTCATAATAACGATTTTGTGCATTGTACGAGAACCCAAACGAAATACCCGACACAAAAATTTCATTTTGCTTCATTGGTTTGTAATACAAAAGTCCCATGCTTGGCATTTTCAATGCTGTAGAAAACGCCTTAGCGTATCCATGGTAATAATTTTCCGATTTAGCATATATGTATGCCGGAGACAATTCAAAAACTGATTTTTTGAACGATGCCGAACTTGCCGGGTTCACACTCATTGCGCTCACATTACCGCCCAACGATGATAAAGCACCTGCCATAGCCATATAGCGGCCATCGCCTTCCACAAACGATTCACTGAAACGCAACGCGCTATTGAAATCTTGGGCATTCAATGTCAAAGCACCAACCAGCCCAGCTACTATTAAATTTATCTTTTTCATGTCACTTTATTTTTTGCAAATATACATAAAACTTTTAATTATACTATCTTCTTGAAGACGAACTATGCGACGAGCCACCACGTGACGAACCTCCGTACGACGAGCTGTGCGATGAACCGCTGCTTGACCGAGAAGAGCTGTACGAACTTGACGAGCGCGATGAGCTACTGCTTGGACGTGATGAGTGGTACGACGAGCTTGACGAGTGCGATGAGCTGCTGCTTGGTTTACTGCTGTAGCTTCTGCTTGTTGAGCTCTGCGGTGAACCTTGCGGGCCTCGTGAATAGCTGCTTCTGCTGCTCGACGACGGGCTTGAGTACGATTTCTGGCTCGATGACGAGCTTGACGAACTTGTTGCTCTACCCGTTGATGTACGAGATGAGTTCGAAGGTGCGCCCGCTGCTTGTCCAGACGACGAACGAGACGAACTTGATGGCGTACTGCTTACACGGCCTGACGATTGACTTGAATACGACTTCTGGTTCGTTGATGAACTTGACGAAGAAGTAGTTGGTCTGCCTGACGATGTACGTGCCGAATTTGATGGTGCACCACTTGTCCGTTCAGACGATTGGCTTGAGTACGATTTTGACGTTGTGCCCGAAGTCGAACTTGTTGGTCTGCCAGACGATGTACGCGTAGAATTTGACGGTGCACCGCTTGAACGTCCTGACGATTGATTTGAATAAGCCTTCGACGACGTACTTGATGACGAACTTGTCGGTCTGCCCGATGTTGTGCGCGACGAGTTTGAAGGAGCACCTACCGAACGGCTTTGCGATTTTGTACCATTTGAAGCTGTAGTCGGAGCTTTATACGAACCGCCATCACGTGTTGCCACAGTCGAGCGAGGTCCATAGCTACGATTCGGAGCATATCTGTGTGACGACGGTCTGTCGTATGCGTAGTGATGTTTGTGATGATAATACGCAGGACTATGATAATGATGATGATAATAATATGGACGATAGTACGAATAATAGTATGGATATCCATAATAATATGAATAATAGTACGGACGATGCCAGTAACGATATGAATATGGATACCAATAGTCGTAGTCATAATAATAATAGCTACGTCCGAACGGATAATAGCCTATAGAAAAATATGGGCCACCGATACGGAAAGAAACATCCCATGTTGGGTCATACGAAGTCATCAAACGACGAGAATAGTAATGGTCATCGTCGAAAAACTCTTCCGATGCGGCATAATTTTCTTCAGCATCCGCTGAATCATAAGCCTGCGAATCAGATTGGACCTCCGACGTTGACGGCGATGCATACACAGCATTCGGTTCCGTTACGTCTAACGATGTATAACGTTCGTTAAACGAAACAACTGAAGCGCACGATGTGAGCATCGCCGCTCCTAAAATCATCAGTAATACATTTGTTTTCATAGTTAAATCCTCCGAATGGTTAAAATTATCAATATTTTTTTTTTATTTGCATTAAAATTTAATCAATTTGCTATAAGCAATTATCATACCAAAATTATGGCTAAATTAACAAGTCGAAAAGAAAATTACTCGCAATGGTACAACGAGCTTGTTGTACAAGCGAATCTGGCAGAAACCTCATCGGTTCGTGGATGTATGGTTATCAAGCCTTACGGATATGCAATTTGGGAAAAAATGCAGCACCAGCTTGATTCAATGTTCAAAGCAACGGGGCACGTAAATGCATACTTTCCACTTTTCATACCAAAATCTTTCTTCAGCAAGGAAGCAAGCCACGTGGAAGGGTTTGCCAAGGAATGTGCGGTGGTTACCCACTATCGTTTGAAAAATGACCCCGACGGGAAAGGCGTCGTGGTTGACGAGAACGCAAAACTTGAGGAAGAATTGATTGTACGCCCAACTTCGGAGACAATTATTTGGAACACATATAAAAAATGGATACACTCTTACCGTGATTTACCCATATTGTGTAATCAATGGGCTAACGTGGTTCGTTGGGAAATGAGAACGCGTCTGTTCCTCCGTACTGCTGAATTTTTGTGGCAAGAAGGTCACACGGCACACGCTACGGCTGAAGAAGCTCGCGAAGAAGCGGAGAAGATGATTAACGTATATGCTGATTTCGCCGAAAATTTCTTGGCAATTCCTGTCATTAAAGGTGTGAAATCCGCAAACGAACGTTTTGCCGGTGCTCTTGACACATACACAATTGAGGCGTTGATGCAAGACGGAAAAGCTTTGCAATCGGGAACATCGCACTTCTTAGGACAGAATTTCGCCAAAGCGTTCGATGTGACGTTTACAAAGAAAGACGGAACGTCTGATTACGTGTGGGCTACATCGTGGGGAGTGTCAACTCGTTTGATGGGAGCTTTGATTATGACGCACTCCGACGACAATGGTCTTGTTCTGCCTCCCAAATTGGCTCCAATCCAAGTTGTGATTGTTCCTATTTATAAAAACGACGAACAATTGTCCGCAATCACCGAAAAGGCAATGCAAGTAAAACAAGCATTGGAAGCACGCGGCATTACCGTGAAATACGATGACGACGACACACAAAAGCCAGGATGGAAGTTTGCCGAATACGAATTGAAAGGCGTTCCTGTACGTTTGGCCATGGGTGCCCGCGACCTTGAAAACGGCACAATCGAAGTTGCCCGTCGCGACACGTTGACGAAAGAAACCGTTTCGTTCGACAATGTTGACGAATATGTAGAAAAACTTTTGGATGACATACAGAAGAATTTGTTGCAAAAAGCAAAAGATTTCCGTACGGCACATACATACAAAGTTGATACCTACGAAGAATTCAAGGAACGAGTAAAAAATTGCGACGGCTTTATCTTGGCTCACTGGGATGGCACAACCGAGACCGAGGAAAAAATCAAGGAGGAAACAAAAGCAACAGTTCGTTGCATTCCATTCGATGCTCCAGACGAGGAAGGAACGTGCATTTATTCGGGAAAACCGTCGCACAAACGAGCTTTGTTTGCTATCGCATACTAAAAAAGTTTTGTGTAAACTTGGGAATTTGTGGTTAATTAGTATATTTGCCACACCAAAATAGGTCGGTTCGGTAGCTCAGCTGGATAGAGCAACAGCCTTCTAAGCTGTGGGTCATGCGTTCGAATCGCATCCGAATCACAAAAAAAGCACTTACAAAAACCTGTGAGTGCTTTTTTTGTCGTGCTGCTGAATCGTAAGAACGAGGGTGCTTTGGCTGGCAGTTTCACGTCATACGCACAGAAACACATTGAAAAGTACACTGGTAACACTCGGAAGATTTTTTTATACAAAAATGGAATTGTATTCCTGATTTGTATAAAAGGTTATATGAACGCTACAAATTTTCTCCAACAATTACAAAAATTTCCTAATTACCGACAATACCATCACCGACATAATTTACTTTTGAATCGTTCTTTTGGGTAGTAGAATCGCTCTTTTGGGTAGTATAATCACTCTTTGGGGTAGTACGCTTTCCATCACATACCAATATCGAGCATCCTCATTCACAACGGGCAACACCGTTCGGTAATGCGACCAAATAAGATTTGGCACTCACGAGTGCCAAATCTCTAAATCCCTAAAATACAAGTATAATTGTCAATAATTTCGCAAATCTCTTGCAGTAAAACCTCGAGGATATTCCACTGACAATGCTTCGGCAAGCGATGTTATCAATCTGCTTCCATACTCTGCACGTTTTTGCCTTTTTGGATTCACGGTCAAATCACGGTCTAAATTGGTCAAACCACGTTCAAACCACGTTCAAACCATCGTCAAAAGTCTTTTCCCACAAACACTGAGAGAATCCTAATATTGCAAAAAGTTACTGAATTTATATCAATATCTATGCAAAAAGTTACTATATTTGCGTCAAAAATTAGGCAATAAGTTACTATAATGAATATCAAACGTAAGATTATCAGTCGTTTAGAACAATGGAAAAAAAAACAACAAAAGGAGGCCTTGCTAATATGTGGTGCCCGACAGGTTGGTAAAACCACCATCGTGCGTGAATTTGCACGGCAACAATACAAACATTTTGTGGAAATAAACTTTGAGCAGACGCCAGAGGCAAAGCAGGCTTTTGATGGCAACCGAGACGCTAATTCCATCATCAGCCGCTTGAGCATTATGGGCTATGGACCGTTCGTTGAAAAACAAACGCTTGTGTTCTTCGATGAAGTACAAAGCTGCCCGAACGCACGTACCGCCATCAAATTTTTGGTTGAAGACGGTCGGTTTGATTACATAGAGTCTGGCTCTCTGCTGGGTATCAACTATGCCGAAGTGAGCAGCTATCCGGTGGGGTTCGAACGGCAAATACGCATGTACCCTCTTGATTTCGAGGAATGGCTGTGGGCGAACGGTGTAAGCGAACAAGTGACGGAACAAATACGTAATAATTATAATAATCTTGTGCCAGTTGATGATTTCCTGCACGAACAGTTGATGAAACATTACCGCACATTTCTCATCGTTGGCGGAATGCCCAAAGTGGTTGCAACATATTTGGAAAACCCTGATTTTGCCGAAACCACCAACCAACAAAAAATAATAATAGATAGTTATCGCCTTGACATAGCAAAATATGCGGCAGCACAAAAGACCAGGGCAAAACGTTTCTTTGATGCAATACCTTCGCAACTTGCAAAAGAGAAAAAGCGTTTTGTCCTTTCCGATTTGGAAAAAACTGCAAGTATGCAGAAATATGAAGACGCTGCACAGTGGCTGTCGGACGCTGGAGTGGCGATTTTTTGCTATAATACCCATTCGCTTGAACTACCGTTCGAACAATACGAAAATCGCAATTTGTTCAAAGTGTATTTGCTCGACACTGGTCTGCTCTGCAATATGTGGGCAGACAACGTGCAATGGCAGGTACTACAAGGCGACATCTCGATAAACGAAGGAGCTTTAACCGAGAACTATGTGGCTGCCGAACTTGTCAAACACGGTCATCAGCTTCATTATTATGACCATAAAAGCCGAAACGAATTGGACTTTCTTCTACAAGAAGGTAAACGAATGAGCATATTGGAAGTTAAATCTGGCAAAGACTACAAACGACATTCCTCATTGACAAATGCTTTGATGGACAATTCAAACAAAATAGGACGTTGCTTGGTATTGAATAAATATAACGTGGAACAAACAGAAAATGTTACGTATCTGCCATTGTATATGGCGGCATTTGTGTAATGGTGTCACGGTCAAGGCTCCGTCAAAAGGATTTTTTCACGAGATTTCCGACATTTGTCGTGCAAACACGTGCAAATGTCTCGGAAATGTTCTGGAAATGTCTCCGAAAAATCAATAAATTTCGTTTGAGGTTCCTTTTTGTCATCATATTCTCAAAAAAATGAAATCAAACGGCCTTGTAATGTCAAAATTTATATCTTTGCAATATCACGTTTGAAGCGTTCGAAGAATATCGGTCTATATCGACTGAAATCGGAGAAAAGTAAGTGTGAAGATTTTTCAGGCAAAAAGAGGGCAAAAACAAAATCAGTCCTTTGTAAGATATTGTAAATCAATAGATTCCAAGACTATCCAAGCGCCTTCTAAGCTGTGGGTCATGCGTTCGAATCACATCCGAATCACAAAAAAAGCACTTACAAGCTTTTGTAAGTGCTTTTTTGTTGTAACGAACAGCTCAAAAATTAGGAAATTGCGATTTGTTATTACAATAGTATCCATCTTGGTATCAAGCATTTGTGCTTGGTCGCAGATTATGTACGACCAGTACGTGAGCTCCGATTACGCAAAAATCAAGTCGGTTACGCTTCGTCCTGTGGTAAAAACAAGACTTTCGTCATCTTCAATTCATGTTGGTCCTGAAAAGGGTGATTCTCTTGCAACGCCGGTAATGCCGTTGATTGGCGAAAACAAAGGGCTGATGATGGATTTTGACATTTTGGAAGACGAAATTCGTCCGCTCCAATGGCGCATCATCCACTGCGACCGAAATTGGAGAAAATCCAATCTTGTGGAATCCGAATATATGACGGTTGTTGACTGTGATTTCCAGATTGACAGAGAGAATTTTGTCGATCTGTCGTACAATACGACGGTGCCGTATGTTCATTACTTTTTTCATTTTCCGTTTCATGGAGGCTCAAGTACGCCTGAAATCAGGTTCCTTATGTCGGGAAACTACGTGGTTCAAGTTTATGAACAAGTTTATGAAGGTGAAGATGAGTATGCGTATGAGTCAGATATTGTTCTTATTCAAAAACGATTTGTCGTAACCGAGCAACTCGTTGAAATTCAAGCAGAAGTGAATCGACCGAATCTTGTACAATATATGGACGATTCGCAACAAATTTCTATGAAGATTGTGCCTCACGGCTTCGATTTGTCAACATTCGACAAAGATTTGTACGTCGTTTATCGTCAAAATGGCCGTTGGGACAAAACAATCAGCGGAATTCAGCCGAACCACGTTTCGGGCGACGGCTCGTTGGTGTTCAATGACAACAGGAATGCTCTGTTCAAAGGCGGCAACGAGTTTCGCAATTTCCATTTCAAAAGTCTGCGGATAGCCACAACCCCAGTTGATTATATTGAAAAAAACGACGGAAAATATCTCGTGTATCTCCATCCCGACAGAGATTGGCACGCTGCCTACACGTCAACTACCGATTTGAATGGAAATTTCCTAACGAGCGAAGACACACATAACAACGCTGATTACTGTGCCGATTATGCCGACGTGAAATTCACGCTTCCGTATCACCGAAATTATTACGATACGCTTGATTTATACGTATTTGGCGGTTTCAACGACTGGAAAATGAACGACGAAAACAAAATGACCTACAACGAGGAACGTCAGCAATATGAAGCGTCAATCCTGTTGAAACAAGGGTATTACAACTATAAATATGTGAAAGCATCGCCTGATTTCAAAACAATTGATGAAACTGACATTGACGGCAGTTTTTACCAAACGGAAAACGAATACGAAATTTTTGTGTATTTTTACGATTATGCCCTCGGATACGACCGATGCATAGGCTATAAACGAATAAATTCCGTGAAATAAACTACCAACCCATATACGGGAAATCGCCGTAAAAATAGGTTTTACCCTGACGTACTTGCGAATATGCGGCTTCGGTTCCGTCGCAGTTGAAATACACGGTCTTTTTGGTGCGCGTATCAGTTTTGTAGTAGCCCAAACAATTGTCGTCGCGGTCGTAGCGATAGGTTTTACGGTCTTTCACCTTCAAATAATTAATCACAGTCCCTGATTTATCGTAGTTCACCGTTTTGTGATATTTTTTATCAACTTTCGCGTAGCCGATTTCCTTGTTTTTGGCATCATAATGAATGGTTGCGCCCCGTTTCTGGTCATATTTATCAGAACCGACACATTTTCCCGACGCATCGTAATACACCGTTTTGTTACCTTCCACAACAGAATACCCGTTTTGCTCTTGGGCATAAACATTCATATAAAAAATAGAAACAAATATAACTATCAATAATCTTTTCATACTAAGAGCGTATTAAAACAATAATTTTCATAAACAAATCAAAGAAAATAATCTTTGCATTTCCGTTTCGCATTATATGGAAATGCGCCGAGTTGAATTCCTTGCAAAACCCGCCCACATTACGTTCGTTTATATAGGGATGAAATTTTTCGGCAAATGCGCTTTCCTGTTTGTCCATATATAAAATTGATGGAATATTTTGGTTTCTGATAAAATTTTCACGGACTTCGCGCATACAATATTGCAGGAACGATTTTTGTTTTTCGCGTCCCATAGCCTCAAGTTCTTCAACCATCGCATTCAGCGAAAACACATCTTTCTGCCAAGCACAGCGCATCATACGGGTAAAAAAGCTAAAATATTGCGACGGCGCATTGTCGGCTCCAGCCATATTGAACGCCTGAATGTAGTTTCCGTTCGCATATTTCACAATCGACTGCAATTCGTCGCCATCGAGCATAAAGTCATCGTGGATGCGTTGTGCAAGGCTTTCGTCGTCAATCTTTGGAATGCGCACAATCTGCGTTCTTGAGAGAATTGTCGGCAACATATAGCGTGTGTCTTCCGTAATGAGTAAAAACAACGTGTTAGGCGCAGGTTCCTCCAAAATTTTTAAGATTTTGTTGGCACAGACTTCGTTCATTTTCTCCGCCATCCAAATCACCATAACCTTGTATTTTGCGCTGAAATTACTGATTGTCAATTTTTTAATTATGCCTTTGATTCGTGGAGCATTTTCATCGCCAGCCGCTTCCGATTCATAAATAATAGGTTGTTTATTTTCGACGCCAATATGCGTTTGCCACATATCGAGGCTGATATACGGGTTTTGCGTGAACAATTCCCGCCATTCCTGAAAATAATCGTCACAACAAATCTTATCCTTCGTTTTGTCTTTCACAAACGGAAACACAAAATGCAAATCGGGATGCTGGAGTTTCGCAAACGCCTTACACGACGGGCATTCGCCACACGAATCGGTTTCGCTTGGATGCTCGCAGTTCAAATATTGGGCATACGCCAGCGCCAACGGCAATTTACCGGAACCTTCAGGGCCGGTAAACATATATGCATGCGCCACACGGTTCATTGCCACCGTTTCGCGCAATTCTTTCTTTATAGATTCCTGTCCTATAACTTCGCGGAACAACATACTTTTAAAATTCTGCGTCACAAAGATACGAAAACAAAAAACACGAGTTTAATTTTTTTCCACATAAAAAAACTACATTTGTAGCGATACGAAATTCACTGTTGCTATGCAAAAACGTATAAGCGGAAAAAAATATTCTTTCACGTTCGATTTCGAGATTCCTGAAACCGACGAAAACAGTCCTGCCGACTTAGGATTAGTGTTTCATGGGAAATGCGAACAAACTGGCACGCCCGTTATGGTGCGCTACATTCAAAATCAAAAATTAATTTTGAGTCCCCAACATCTTGATGTTGTCCACACAATTTTCGAAGGGTTGAACCAGATTCATAGCGGCATAGCACAAACATACGACTGCATCTGCGATGAAACAGGATTATTTTTCGTTCGTGAATATTTGGTTGGCATGACACTACAACAAATCGCATTCACGGGCGATTATCCTCACCTTCGGAACCAGAAATTTTTGCTCCGAGTAGCAGAAAAAACATGTGAAATTCTATCAGCCTTACACAAAAATAAAGTTATCCACCGACGTATCCAGCCAAGCAACATCTTTTTGGTTGCCAACGATTTAGGACAAATTGACGCAGAAAATCCGACGGTAAAACTCATCAATCTGGAATATGCGCAAATCAACGGACAAAATATGTTGAATTTCGGCACTATACCCTATACATTATATTATTCCGCACCAGAATTGGTGTTGCAATGCGGCGTGCTGGTCAACGACAGCTGCGACCTCTACAGTCTTGGTATTTCGCTCTACGAAGCTTTTGCGCGTGAGCACGCGTTTATATGTGAAAACGACGACAAAAATCTGTTGTTGAACATGCAGTTATCGTACCCTTTGAAACGCCACCACCGCATACCCAAGCAAATTTTTCCATTGATACAAAAAGCAACAGCGAAACACATATTCACCTCGCCACCAATGCGTTACAAGCCAGAAGCACGTACAAAATTCTTTTTCAACGCACAACAGCAGCGATTCAAAACAGCCGACGAAATGAAGGAAGAACTACATAAACTCATTTCCACCCTACCAGATACTGATGGGAATTGGATTACACGAAAACTGATAAAATTAGGAGTTAGGAAGGAGAAGTTATGAGGAGAAATTTTGTTGGGTAAAGAATTGATTTTTAATGATTTTGAGGCGGTTGAAAAAAAATGTATAACCCATTTGTTTTTTTTATATCTTTGGGGTGCAAAAAAAAGTATTAACAACTAACATTTTATACAATGCAAACAATTGACAACTACAAATTTGCAGGCAAAAAAGCAATCGTTCGCGTGGACTTCAACGTTCCACTTGACGAAAATGGTAAAATCACCGACGATACTCGTATTCGTGGTGCTCTTCCTACATTAAAGAAAGTATTAGCTGACGGTGGCGCATTAATTATTATGTCGCACATGGGTAAACCAAAAGGTAAAGTAAACCCAAAAATGTCGTTGAAACAAATCGTTGACGCAGTTTCTAAAGCACTTGGTGCTCCAGTAAAATTCGCTCCTGATTGTGCAAACGCTTCAGCAGAAGCAGCAGCATTGAAAGCTGGCGAAGTTCTTATGTTGGAAAACCTCCGTTTCTATCCAGAAGAAGAAGGTAAACCTGTAGGCATCGAAAAAGACGATCCAAACTACGACGCTGCTAAGAAAGAAATGAAAGCAAAACAAAAAGAATTTGCTAAAAAATTGGCTTCTTACGCTGACTGCTACATTATGGACGCATTCGGTACAGCTCACCGTTCACACGCTTCAACAGCAGTTATCGCCGACTACTTCGACGTTGACAGCAAAATGTTGGGCTACTTGATGGAAAAAGAAGTTAAGGCTGTTGACAATGTATTGAACAACATCAACCGTCCGTTCGTTGCAATCATGGGTGGTTCAAAAGTTTCAACAAAAATCGGTATCATCGAAAATTTGATGACGAAAGTTGACAAATTGATTCTTTGCGGTGGTATGACATACACATTCGCTAAAGCAAACGGCGGAACAGTTGGTTCGTCAATCTGCGAAGAAGATAAACTTGACTTGGCTCTTAACATTCAGGAATTGGCAAAGAAAAACAACGTAGAATTGGTACTTGGTTCTGATTCAGTTGTTACAAATGCATTCGATTTCGGTTCTATGTCGTTGAAACCAGGTGCACAAGTTAAAGTTTGTGCTTCGGGTGCAATCGAAGACGGTTTCGAAGGTTTGGATGCTGGACCGGAAAGCCAGAAAAAATTCGCTGACGCAATCAAAGGCGCGAAAACTATCCTTTGGAACGGTCCTGCCGGCGTATTCGAATGCGATGACTTCACTGCTGGTTCAAAAGCAATTGCAAACGCAATCGCAGCTGCCACAAAAGAAGGTGCATTCTCGTTGATTGGCGGTGGCGACTCTGTTGCTTGCATCAACAAATTCGGCTTGGCTGACCAAGTTTCGTACATTTCGACTGGTGGCGGTGCATTGCTCGAAGCTATCGAAGGAAAAACACTTCCTGGCGTTGCAGCAATCCGCGATGCGAAATAATTTTTGACGAATAATCCACCCCATTGCCCTATCGGACAATGGGGTTTGATCTAATAACTCATATTTTTATTAACCTAAAATTATACAAATATGAAAAAACAGATTTCAAAAACTAAAAACGAAGCATCAGTAACTTTCTCAATTTCAGCAGAAATGCTTAATGGTGCGAAAAAAGCCAGCGTTGTTGGTGAATTCAACAACTGGGATGTTAACGCAAACCCTTTCCGTATAGCTAAAGGAGTAGGCAGCGCAAAAGTTGAAATGGAAAAAGGACGTGAATACCAATATAAATTCGTCATCAACGGCGAAACATGGGTTGACGATCCTGAAGCTGACAAATACGTAGGCAACGAATTTGGCGGAACTAACTCAGTGGTTATTCTCTAAGAATTCCTTATCACAAAGAAAAAGGCAATCCAAACGGGTTGCCTTTTTTGTTAATGCGCCTAACTCTTAAAACGTGGAACTTTCCACAGCCGAGCGAGACAAGCAAGAAACTCCATTTATCGGAGTAACATCACATTTCCGTATTTTGTTTTCTTTCCATTTCCGGAATCGTAGCCATCCCAAACCTGACCATCGATGAATGTGGCCTCCATCTTCCAAATGTAGTCGCCAGCCTGCATCATTTTGCCGTCATAACGGCCATCCCAGTAGCCAACAAACATACCATCGCGGACTTCGTTCGAGAACCAAAGCAAGTTGCCCCATTTATCGTAAACGGAGATTTCGCATGTCTTCAAATTAAAACCTTTTGGCTGGAACGTACGTACAGCATGCGCTGGATTCGTAGGCGCAAAGGCTGATGGCACATAAATAGAAGTTGCAATGTTCACAAAAATACATTCTGTGTATTTATCACGGCATCCGAAGCTGTTTTCAACAGTCAACGACGGACAGTTGTAACCATAGATATAATCACCTTCAAGAATTGGGAAACGACGACGTTCGTATGCTATCACCGTATCTATTTCATCATCATTTCCATGACCTAAGTTCCACATCATTTGATAAGGAATTGGTTCACCTATCAACTCTCCATTGTCATCGAGTTTCCATATTGTATCTTGTACGGTACTGTCAACCAATTCTATAATATTGGATTCGCCCGGCAACGACCACGAGAAACTTGCCTTTGGCATTGGACCAACAGCAACCACTAATGTGTCGAAACCTTCGCAACCAGCCCATGTACGTTCATACAGCGTGATTGTATCCATTCCCGCTTCGTTGAAGTCGAAGTAGCGAACAGAAGAGCTCATATTTTCTTTAGAATAGTTCAACACATCGCTCGTCACATCCCAATAGTATGTGCTCCCCTCGCTATACTGGCTATAATATGAAATTGTATTTTTCATACAAGTGGAATCTTGTCCGATAATTTTGGTTTTTGCAGCAGGCGCGACTGTCATTTCCAACGTGTCGTATTCACTCTTACACCCCGTGTACATATCCTCATCGCTCACCATAAATCGATACATACCTGTCGGGATTGTTTGCCCACGAGAGAATTCAAACTTCTGTCCGTGCCATTCCTCAGGCAAAATACCATCGAGACTTCGCCATTCAATATTTGGAGAACCTAATGCCCGCAACGGAACTATTTCCTCGCCCTCGCAAATCACTTTTGAGAACACAACAGGTTTTCGTCCCCGTTCGTTCACCACGTAATGCACAGTGTCGAAAGCACTCTTACATGTTAATATATCGGAAATCTTCACCAGATATTGAGCACGAATCGTGTAGTCAATTGTTTTCTTGGTAATCGTATTTTTGTATTCCTCAATATTGAATGTATCAAGCGCCGAAACTGATTTACCCAACGCATTAGGAGAAATGAACCACGAGAACGACGAGCCTTCCTCAAATGCAGGTGTTACTTCTGCCACTATCGAGGGAAGTGTATCATAGATACAGAACGCGGTGTCCTCACCTAAATAAATTGTTGGTGTTTTTATTACACGCAACGTGACGGGTACGGTATCGGAGAAACATTGATTTTGTTCACGAATGATGTAATAAACCAAATCTTTATCCTTCACTTCCGAACTGTCGGGCGTATATGTGTAGCCAACATTAAACGGGCTCGATGTTGCTAAGCTATCAGCATACCATTTATCACTCAACAAGTTGGTTGACAATGTAGGAATTGCATTCGAACCTTCGCACATAGCAGCATTTGTAACAACTGGCGTTGATGGTTTTGCATACACATAGAACACCAACAACGACTGTGCGCCTTCGCAACCTTCATACACTTGCGAAGCATAGAGCATATTCTTTCCTTGCGTCAACGACTCTAATTGATAAATCTCACCAAATCCTTGTTCGTTGTCGGCATTTGCATACGTTTTCTTATCCGACAAATACCAACGAATGCTTGCGCCTTCAGGGTCTGCTTGAGCCTGCAAAGCTGGAGGCGTGTCGTATTCACAATAATGGTACTCGTTCGTAATGATTTTCGGAGCTTTCGGACGAGCCTTGATTCTATATGCGACTTCACTTACCGGACTTTGGCAACCATCAACAGTTTGCGTAGCATAGAATGTATAATCACCAGCATCAGTCACTGTTGGTATGAACGTGGTGCTATTTGATTTCAATAAACTTGAATTTGCACGGTTTTCATTCGAGTACCACATAATGTAACCATTTTCCGAAACTGCTGAGAGTGCGACATTCGCATCATCCTCGCAGACTTCGTTTGCTGTAACTTCTGGACGAGCAGGAATTTGTTTTATCGTGAATTCCTTTTTAGTCGGAACACTATAACAGTCCTCGTCTTTCACAACCAACCAAACAGAATGTGAACCAACTTCAGATGCAAATGGAGTATATTTCAAACCTGTTTCCGACGATGGTTGGCAATTTGGATAATTCGGATCTTCCTCATACCAGTTGTATTCACCGTTACCTACATATCCCATCGCCGACATCACAGGATTCGTTCCTTCTGGATATTCGCAGACCTTATCCTGTGTAGCGGAAATCGTCGCTTGAGCAGTTTTCTTAACCGTAAGTTGAACGCTTGCCTTTGGACTTTCGCACCCAGCCTGAATTGTTAACCCAGCAATAGGTTGACTGTTGTATTCAGAAATATAGAATGTGTGAACTTTCGCCACCGAAGTATCTACAGATGAGACAAAAACGCCCGTACTATTTTCATCAATTTTCTCATTGTTAGCATTGTACAAATAGAACATTTCTGCTTGTCCATTTGGACGTTCTGTCCATGCTGAAACCTCAGCTGTTAACTCAGGAACAGCATCGTAGTTACACATTTCGTTGCCAATAGTTGTTGGTGCAGGAATTGGACACGGAACAATTTTCACGGTTGTTTCGGCACGCTGGCTTTCGCACCCATCAACGACTTGCGACGCAAAATATGTTCTATCAACTTCTATTGTACCCTTATCACCAGTTTTCCAAGGATTTGCACCAGAAAGAACACGAACATCGTCAAGTGTATTATACCAACGAACTGTATCGCCAGCATCAAGAGTTGCCTGTAATTCAGCATCAATATTTTGCGAAGTCATTGTGTAATGATGCGACAACAATGGTTTTGCGGCGTAACGCACCTGCACATCAAACGTATTGGTGTTCTGACATTCCATACCGTCGGTGTAAGTATAACGAACAACATACGTTGGTTTTTGACTTGCCAATTCATTTTCAACTGATTTACTGTTAGTTATAAATTCTCCCGAAGGCGAAATCATTCCCGTTTCACCATCAACCGACCATACGCCCGAACCAGCACCATTTTGATGATAATCAACCTGCGTGTTCATTTGATGCGCACCCAAATCGTAGCACAACAACGAGGAATTACCATTAAATTGAATTTCCGGCAAAGGAAGAACTGTCGCCGTAACCTCCGATTTCTTGCTTTCGCATTGTTTACCAGTTTTCGATTCTGTAGCCAAATAACTTACATAATATGTAGTTGTTGCAACCACAGAATTATCGACAGTTGGAGCGAACGAGCCACTATTGTTTACGATTGATTTCAAAGCATCTCCATCTTTTTCGTACCATAGCCATTCGTCAACCATTTCTGATGTGGAAGCCTCTATGGCATCGAATGTCACGTTTTGACACGTCCTTACATTGGCAACCGCAGGAGCTTCGAACGGACAAAGAATAATTGATATGATTTGTTCCTCACGTTTACTTTCGCAACCACGGATTGTTTGGCTCACATAATAAGAAATCTTCTTTTCTGTTGTCTTATCGTCACCCGTCAACCATGGATTATTGTGAGAAAGGACGATTGGATCGTCAGCACCAGCATACCAATTAACTTCAGTGCCTGTTTTGTCAGCAATTCCGCCAGCCAAAACTTCCACATCGCTTTCATCGATTGTTAAACGTTTAACTTCCTCGGTAGCAGGTGTTTCTGCGAATTCTATTTCAATAGCTTTTGTTTCTTTGCCATAGCAATTATTTTCGTCGGTATATTCATATTGAATAATGTATTCACCATCGGTTTCGCCATTTACTTGAAGATTGATTTCGCCCGTTGCCGCAATTCCAGCCGCATTTTCAGCAGCCCCCTCAAAAAATTTCCATTCGCCGTTGCCACTTGTAAGCGTTGCCAAATCATTTCCATTTACCGTAGCTTTAGCTGTTTTTGTCACATCGTAATAACACAACACTGGCAAGTCGCTAATAGCGACAATTGGATTTGGATGAATCGTCACGGTAATTGGTTGCGACAGAGGACCATAGCACATATCGTTACCACCAGTTCCATCATTACCGTTTTGTTTTACATAGAATGTGTAAACTGTTTCCTCGGTTATCTCCGAAGTGTAGCTTTCCAAACCTTGCAACGTAAGATTTTGACCTTCGCCAACCTTCTGTGTTCCTTCGGCATCACTATACCAAATCCAGGAATCAGTCTGGTTGCCAACATTTTCCGCATGCAAAGTTGGCAATGAATTCTGTGCCAACGTATTATCTTTTGCGCACAATACGACACTTTCTGCCGTTGGAGCTGGCGTAGGACAATCCACAATGTTCCAAACCGAAGTTACTGTTGGACTTTGGCAACCATTCACCCATTGCGTTACTTGATATTCATACGAGCCTTCGGCGGTAATGTTTGGTTTCATATCAATTGGCGAACTTGTGCCGATTTCAGACATTTGCGAATTAACAACACTTAAAACAGCATTCAAGTCATTTGCATAATTAATTACCATATCAGGAATCAATGCCAATTTTTCAGCACTCGAACTCCAAATCTGAGGAGTTCCAATACCAGTACCTGTTGGCGCATTCACATGAGTAACCAGGAATGTTTCAGAAATGGTTGTACTACACGTTTGTTCTTGTGGAGTTCCCAATCCCCATATTTCATCGGTCTTCACGGTCAAATCCGTTTCTGTTATGCCCGTTGCGCTTTCATCAAAATACAACGTCCATTTATTATCTGAAATTGTACCATGTTCCGCTGTCAATGTAGAAGTTACCTTACCATCAGCCGATGAGGCAGGACCATAGGTAACATCAATCTGTTGCTCGGTGCTACAAATCACATAGGGAACCGTGATGGTTGGCTGTGGTTTTGCGTGAACCTCAACTGTCACAGGAATTGCAGGACTAAAACATTCTTTTCCCGACGATGCGTCATATTCAGCAACGTAGATGGTAACATTGCCAGCATCGTTCAACTTATCATTTGGAATTGAGAAGGTTGCGCCCGTACCATCAGGTTGCGCAGCCGTCAAACTTGCTACTGTTGTTACTGGAATCTTAGTGTTATCCCAGAACCAACCAATTGTTTTTGAATCATCTGATTCTGGGTTTGCGTATGTTGACACCGCCGTAACATCAATTCCATTCTGTCCAACACAGGCAAAATATTTCGGTGCGGTTGGCGATGTTACCGGGCAATCGGTAATGGTAAGAATTGCCTGTGCCGGCACACTCTGACAGCCATTTAGCGTTTGGGTGACGTATGCGGAATACTGTCCTTCCTTCATTTTGCCGTCAGTGTCAGGCACAAAACCGATTTGATATGTTTGTGTTTGAGCTTCAACGGTTGTTGTTGTATCATTTTCCAGATACCATTTATAGGTTGCATCATCTGCTCCATCAGCCGAAAGCAACGGAACCGTAGCTTGATTAACGACATTCAGTTTTGAATCGCTGTTCGAAATCGGCGTTGGCGCATCAGTGTGGTTCACCACAATGCTATGGCTTACATTCACAGCTTTACAATCGTGAATGTCGGTATATGCCAACGTCACATCTTTCGAGCCAAGCAAACCAGTCGGCGTGAATTTTGAATCAGCAACGCCACCAGTTCCCGTAAACGAAGCAGTTCCCGTTGTAATTGGTGCGAAACCACCATCTTCGTATTTCACCGTTCCGGTCAAATCAACCGCACTGGCATAGTCGCAAATTGCCGAAGGCAAATCAAATTCCACAATTGGACGTGCATACACCGTAACCTGTGCGGACGCAGAACCATTACAACCATTCGCATCGGTGTATTGCAACTGAATTGTGTGAATTCCTTCCTTCTGTCCTTCTGAACTGAATGAACCAGTGGTTGCGTCAATGCCATTCAACGAAGTACTTGTATAATTGTAGGTCGGAGTCTCTGTTCCTGTTGTGCTATACGTTCCTCCCATCGAAACAGTAACCGTCCCAGACGTTGCGCCGCCTTGTTCACACACACTTGACACACTTGGTGTTATAGTAATATTTGGCATAGGATATACCTGAACCGTTTTTTCCACCTGTGGCGCTTTACAACCAGCCTCACTTGTAAAATTATACGTTATTGTATGTGTGCCGTCGCCCGCTTTATTCGGGGTAAATGTAGCTGTGAAATCGGTCGTGTTTTCAACATTATCACTCCATGTACCATCACCATTCAAATTAGGTGTAATAGTCGCTGTGATTGTTTGAGGATTATTGTCATCGGCACATTGTGCAGTCAAATCACTTAAATCAGAAACAGGAATTGGATGAACGACCAACGTTTTGGTGATTTCTGTCAAATTCTTACATTTATTATTATCTTCCACAAGTACGCCAATGGTATAAGTACCAGCCGGAGCAGTCGCTTTTAAAGCGGGAGCGGCATCGGTTGTTGAACTTAAATAGTCGTTTGGCGAGCACGACCATGTTTGCGACCTATACGTAGCATCCAAGTTCAGGTTTATTGCCGTTCCAAAACAAGCATTATCTTTCTCAACACCAGTAACTTTTGCCGTAATTACAGGTTCAGGCAACGGATTGACAACGACAGAGATTTTTGTTTTTTCACTTTCGCAGATGTCAGGTTTTTGCGTCATATAATAATAATATGTACCCTGCGCATCGGTTGAAGGTGTTGGTGCACCGGAGAGAGCCGTTGTGGCATCAAGTGCATCGTACCATTTCACGCCCGAAGCCGTTGACGGAGCTTCAAGAGCCGAGGCGGTCGCCTTCTCGCAATATGTCACCGTCCAATCAGCGGCTGCCGACGGAATCGCTATCACATTGATTTTCTTCGATGGAATTGGCGCATCGAATTCACAACCATATGTACTAATGTAGTGATATTCGACAGTTTTTGCTCCATCGCCATTTGCCGAGAAAGTAGCCGTGTAGTCGTCAATCTTTGTCGCATTATCCGACCACGAACCTTGTGCCGTATAAGGGCCATTACCATCATCGCCCGAAGTGATGACGGCAGTGATTGTTGCCGAAGTCTTATCACAAATCTTTATTTCCTCCTCAGGTGTCAATGTGGCGGTTGGCAACGGATAGATGGTAATTTCTTTTTCCGCTGTTCCCGAACAACCATTATCGTCGGTTACTTCCACGCCGATTGTGTATTTGCCATCAGATTTGTCACTACCAAATGTACAAGTTGCACCCGTTCCCAACGAAGTAGTTCCAAGTTTCCATTTTTGTGATTGATACGTTTTGTCGAGCGAGAGCGTGGTTGACAATTTCTTACAAAATGCCGCAGGTGATGCCACGATATTAGGTGACAATTTATCATTTATCACCACTTGGAGCGGTGATTCAGGACTAGTACAACCAGCAAAACTTCCTGATTTATAGGCTGTTTGGCTCACATAATAGGTAATTGGCTGTCCTTCTTGAGTGGCATTTGCCGTGCTTGGTGTTGGCGCGCCAGACAATGCAGTATGTGAAGCATCAAACCAATTTGCCACGTTGCCAGTTTCTATTGTTGCCCGAACAGGATCTGCCGTTGAATTCTTACACCAACTATCGTTAATTGTTGCTGGCGCATCAGGAATTGGATAGATTGTTGCGGTGACTTCAGCCGATGTTGCCGAACAATTGTGCGAAGTTGTATAAGTAAGCGTTTCCGTTACCTCAGTTTCTGCACTTACCGTTTGGTTAACTGTTAAGACCTCTGAACTGCCCGTTTTTGTACCACTCCACGCAAACGTTCCTTGTCCCGAATCGGTGTCGGTTACGGTTGGCGTGAAAGTAATTTCTGAGCCGCTACAAACTTTATCTGACGAAACAGCTATATTGTCAATCGTTGGATTGGGATAAATTTCCACATCAACTGACTTAGAATCGGAGCATTGCGGAACAAGTGACACAAAAAAGGTATATGTTCCCGAATGGGCAACAGTAGCCGCATCCGACACCACAATCTTTTGGAAATTATCAGTCACAGTAATCCATCCAGATATTTCATCGCCTTTATAATCCGTATAAGAATAGCCACATGAAGAAGATTCCTTACTTTGTAATTTTAATGAAATAGATAATTCACTTCCCTCACACGCATTACCACTTGATACAAATTCAGTGATTGTTGGTTTCGGATAAATAATTATTCTGGCCTTTTGATTGCTCAAATCAGCATCATCGGCAACACAATGAGCATCTTCCAAAGCAAATAATGAATAAAGATAATTACCAACTGCATTTGATATAGTTGTCGGCGAATACGTATCGGAAGTGTAATTAGTAATCCAGTTTGATGTTGTTGCAGTTCCTCTCTCATCAACCGTATATCTAAATTTATATGGAGGCGTTCCCGTAAACGTAAACACAGGTTTTTCAATAGAAGTCGCATCTTCGCAATATTCAGCACCGCCAGTAATTTCAACTGTAGGTTTTACAGCCGGCGTTATAGTAACCGAAGTCTCACTCCAGCAAGCATCCATATCAGGATAATGAGCATCGCTCACACGTACCCAATACGTTCCCGCGTCGTCAATGTCGGAAATAGCATACGAATCCGATTTTATACCTGTTCTGGCAACCTTATTTAAAACAGGAGTTGCGGTAGCAAGTGTTTCTCCTTTGTACCAATCGAATTGAAAATCAGTGGTGTTCGCTTGATTATTTGTTGAAAGTGTGATAGTTTCGCCATCGCACATATAGCCATCAGTTCTACTTGACGTAAGCGTAATAGGCGTTGGTTCCTTACATTCCACGCAGGGTCGAACCTCAATCTCGCCTTCATACACTTTGTCCAACGAAGTAGCAAAACTAATATCATCTATCACAAAGTCATTACCACCAGAACGACTATTTTCAGGATTCGTATTATCCTGTATAGTAAGTGTTTCATCACCTGCGGCACGGATATACAAGGTAAAAAGCCCATTAGCAGGTGCTGTCCATACAGCACTTAAATCTTCCCATTCATTGTTATCTGATAATTGCTTCGTTGTTATCTCCTCTCTGGTTCCCGTTGCTTTATTTTCCACTATAAACGACAATTGAGCACTAATTGGGAGTGGATTTCTATCAGTAAAACGACAGGCATTTGCAAAGAACAACGACAAAATGTACGCTTTATCCTTAACCGCAGTGAAATCATATGCAATTATATCACCATCATCAGATGTTGGGTCAACATACAACATATTACCACTCCCCGAAGTGTGGTCATCGACCCGAACACACCATTGTCCACAAGCCGTGTTTAAAATATCCTCGCCTCGTAATATAGTAAACGATCCCTGCTGATTTCCCTGATCGTACAACCCATTCGACCTACCATATTTGAAGCCACTTAATCCCAATTCGAAATCACCATTGGTAATTACACTACCTGAAGGGAAATATGCGACAGCCTTATACGTTGTGGTTGCTGTTGTAATAACCGATGCATCAAGTGTGTTGCCATATTCGATAATATTTCCAGATGCATCTTCCCAATGGTCAACCTGTCCGACCTCCTTACCTGTCACACTATTAATTGCCCGGGCTGTGAGTACACAATTATTGTTTTCCACGACGACTTCGTAACAATCCGTCACATTTACTTTGACCGTATCCTTTTGGATTCTCGGTGTTCCCATATAAATATTGTCAATGGCAAAATCGTTGCCATTGGTATTTGCAGAAAATTGCTTTATGGTAATTTTTGCAGTTGTATTATTTTCGGAATTCCATTTTGCCGTACGTGTCACCCAACTACACCATTCAGAATTTGGAAATGTTCTGATTAGAAGCACATCGTTTACATATACCTCAATTGGAGCAGCCTCTCCCATAGAGAAAGGATTTCGACTCAAATCTCCCCAACCCACATTTGCTAAATCCATAGAGAAATCATACTCCTTATTTTTCGAGACTGGCAAATTTGATTCTTCCCACACTACCCAACCACTTTGGTCTGATTTACCATCAATAGTCATGAATTTACCATTTCCCGTACATTTTTTCCCGCCTGGTGTACCATCTTGCGTCCAATACGCAGCATTTTGGCTTTGGTTCGTTCCATTAAAATTATTCACCCAACCAACATAACCAGTTGAGGCATTTGCATCTATCAACGCATTCTGTCCATCGGGAATGGAACCATCTGTTTTTATTGTATATCGAGAAGAGAAACCAGTATTACCAGCTTCAAAATCTCCATTTTTTGTTACATTACCTTCAAGGACCAAAGCTGTTGCTTCAAACACAAGTTCACCTTCCGAATTAAGTTCCGCCACAGCTTTTGTTCCTGTAGGATTAGCGAACAACTGTGCAGGGGTCCAATCTACTTTTGCAACTGCAGCTCCACTTCTTGGCACGGCTTCCAGCTCTATTTTTGAGCCGAAACAATGAGTTGGCGCAGCATCATTGTTGCGCACCGAGAACATTCTATTCTGAATATCAAGGGAACCTTCCATATAACAACTTTTTTCATTCAAAAAAGTTGCAGCCGCATTTTTAATTTCGCGGACCGAATACGTCCCCGTTTGACTTGTGCTATATGTCAATTTACCTTGCCCTCGCGAAACCTCAGAGCCATCTTTATACCACACAAAGTAATTATTAGTAGAATTATAATGGGTAACGGTCAAGTCCGTACTTTGTCCTGATTCTATATATTCCAACGTGGCACTTAAAGACACATCTTGTCCCGTAACAGGATCGCAACAATTTGTAGTTCTTAAATTTGCGACAGGTGATTCCAATAAATCGCAGGCTACTTCTATATCCCAATTATAGATATTGGAATAATTAGTAGATCCCCAAAAAGAAGCACTTCCTGAAGTTACACTAACACCAAAACTTTGATTTGAATATGTTGCCGTTGAGCTCATCCACCCAAATCCATCAACCGAAGTACTTGGAATAGTAACATTATACGTTCCTTTCGGAAGTGACAGATCTAATTGTACCGTTAACATATAAACCTGCCCTGATATATTTCGTAATTTTTCAGCGCCAAAGTTATAGGACACGTTATACGTATTCGTTGATGAAGAAAAACGTATTGACATTGATTTATCACCAACATTATATAGTAGTACAGGTATCTCAAAAGAATTAATCTTTACATCAACATCCGTTTTAAATGTCACGGAAAAATCACTCTTACCATCCGCTGCCGACTTGTCAAAACTTGAAATGGCAACATTCGCCAATCTAAATCCCCCTTCTTTGGCATACCACATAGTCACAGAATTGCCATCAGAAGATTGACAACGATACGGTGTTGTAATAAACGACCCATCTCCATTTGGACCATAGCCCGCATCTTTTGTCACAGACCCATCTTTGTAGTACCAATGGTATTTTGTGCCGGCAGGTACATTATTTATTTCCCACTGTGCATAATAATTGTCGCACCACCCCACATTTTGCTTGAACGCTGGTGCACTACACTGCGAAAAAGCAGACTCCGTTTGTGTTGCAAAAATAAACACAAAGCAAACAACCTGACATACTGACCCTAATTGTTGTAGTAGTTTCTTCATATTATAAATTTTTAGATGTACACTTCCTAATTTTATATGACTATTCCCTATTAAGAATAGTTACAAATAACAAATATACAACAATTTGTTATTTTTCAAACCATTGAAACACAATTTTATACATACTTTTTTAACAAGGGGGAATGTTGTGTTTTTGAATTAGTCTTGGTTTCTTTTGGTTGGTTGCCACACTGTTTCAGATTTATGGGTCAGATATGTGCAAAAACCAAGCAATAAAGCCGCATTCATCGCAAAAAAATGGGTTATAAAGCGTAACAATCCAATATGAATATTCATTTTACGAAAAACATAATCAAAACACATCATACATACCAACAATACCTGCCCACATAATGCTATTTGATATATCCCCCCTTCGTTCCACAACATAAAATTCAGGATAAAGATTATAATCATGAAAAATGGAGTAAACCATCGAAAAATTTTATGAGAAAGGAACATAAAGCCAACTTTTGTAAATGGATTTGCCAAATTCCTGAATGTACTCAAATTCTTGAAATTGCCCAAAGATATTCTTTTTTTACGCTTAAATTCTTCTTCTATTTTATTTGAAACATCCTCATAGCAAACCGCATCGTTTGTTGTAATAACCTCGCCCTTCTGTTCTATCACTTTCATAGTTATATAAAAATCATCAACTATATATCCCTCAGGCACAGGACAATATGCAGATTTACGAATTGCATACAAACCTCCAAACAAACCAATAACAGCCCGTGCCCACAATGCTTCCCGATATTTAACGCCTGACTCCTGCATCAAATATGTTTTTTCCTGAACTGAAATGCCCGATTTTTTTTCATTGTAATTTTTTATCAACGCTCCAACAGCTTGTATATTCTCATTTTTAAAATGCTTGACTAACTCAAAAATGGTGTTTTCTTCAAAAAACACATTCGCATCTGTCATAAGCAACAAATCCGTATCAACAGAAGCGACCAACTCATTAACAATCTGCGGTTTACCTGTCCGTTTATTGAAACGAACTAAATGAACATTGGGATTATTTTGGGCACATTTTCGTACTATATCATCTGTAGAGTCACTGGAATTATCGGAACCGACATATACGTCCAACAACTCTTTGGGGTAATTTGTTCGAAAAATACTCCACAATTTTTCTTCAATTACCGACTCCTCATTATACACAGCCATAACCACCGACACACGAGGAAGATTTTCGTCACGGCTATAGACTACAATATTTTCTTTTTTGTGCTTGGAAACGACATTCAAAAAAAAAGGATATAACACATACGAGTGAATAACCACAAATATCGAAATCCAAAATATGCTCGCTACAATAATCACAATGATTTTAAATAAAAGTCTGTCAATTGTTTAACTATCGTTTCGTTATTAAAATTCCGCTTGACAAAAGAAGCGCCATTTTGTGCAATACCAGCACGCATCTCGGCATTCTTTATCAGCATAGTAATCGCTTCAACAAACATTTCCGCCGAATCAGCAATACAAATTTCACGACCATTTTCAGCGGGAATGCCTTCTGCCCCTATTGATGTGGAAACTATTACTTTGCCATACGACAAGCCCTCCAATATTTTGATTCTCATACCACCGCCAGCCAACAACGGCACAATCATTATTGTGTGTTGCGACATATATTCATGTGCATCAGGCACTTCACCCACATACACTACGCCATCGACAGACAATTGTTCCACAAACCACTGCGGAGCATTGCGACCAGCAATAAACAATTGGATATTTGAATTTTGCTGACGAATCTTCTGCCAACAATTTGTTATAAACCATAGCAAACCTTGCTGATTCGGAGTCCAATCCAAGGCTCCAATATGAAAAAGAGAAACAGTCTGTTCTTGTGGAATATTAAATTGGGGCAAATCATCAACAAAAATGCCTGTTGAAGCAACAAACTGCGGCTTTGTATTACCAAGCCGATTATAGGTTTCGCCATCCCGTTGCGTAATAGGAATCAAATAATCATATTGATTCAACATTGCAATTTCAAAGCGTTCCACACGCTTTGATAAATTTTTCAAATACAAGCGTTTGGCTGCATTTTTCGTTTCAACAGCCAAACGGTTCCAAATCTCAAACTCCACATTGTGGGCTCGATACGCGATTTTTGCTTTCGAACACTCACGAATCAGCGGAATATATGCACACATATACAAACCTTCGAGCTGCACAACATCAAATTGTTTTTCTACAAAAATCGTACGTAATAAATCAGAGAAATCCTTGATTATAAACCGAGTAGCTGTATATGGCAATCGAGAAAAGAAAAAATTCACAAATGTTCCCCATAGCGTCACATCAGTGTTACAAAACACCGTACGAAAATCTGCCAGTTTCCGGACCGAATTTGGCAATGTGGAAACATTGTAAAAATGTTTTTTTGTATTAATAGCCGCAACCGTCACCGAATGTCCTTGTTCCGCCATTCCACGAATCATTGCAAACGTGGCAATCTGACCACCATCAGTTGGAGGGAACGGGAACTTGTTACAAACAACGAGTACATTCATACAAAGGCATTTACAAAAAAAACGCCGACGGAATTCCATCGGCGTCAACTATACATATTATACTATTATCTTGCAAAACGTTTGTTGAATTCCACCGAGTTTCGAGGGTTGATTTCAACATAGAAAGCGGTACTTTTTCTTTCTGGAAATTTATACACGCCATAGCCTTCTGGAGTTTGTCCGATACGTTTGCCACGGAAATGTTTTGCATCCATTTCACGAACCGAAGAAATATAGAATTTCTCAACTATCTCGGTTGAAGTGCTAAAATTCTTATCAGTTGAAACCACTAATTTACAAGTGAACACAAGTGGAGAATTATCTTTGCTGTATTCTTTTTTGTAAATTGTAGCATTTTGTTTTTTCACCGAATTATGTTTTTCGACATAACTTGCTACTGCCGTGTCCAATACTACGCCTGCGTCAGTATTTCTTTCACGTGGCATCAAATAGTAGTTTCCTTTTGTGTACGTGCTTTTTGAAAGGACTTCTGAAATTTCATCCTTTTTCTCTTCACGGCCCATAGTGATTTTCTGCCATTCATAGTCCATATCGGTCAATGTAGGCTCACTTGCTTTGTATTTCTGATAAATTTTATACTGAGCATCTGTCAATTTAGATTCATCAGGAGTCATTGGAATTTCAACACCTTCAACTGTAAATGTTGATTTTGACCAGTTTACATACAACGGAGTTTGCGCTTTGTTTTCAACCTTCACTTGCATTTTTCCGTAACTTGACCAAAATAAATAACTTACATCAACCATATCATTTTCAAAATGATACTGTTTGTATTCGTTCAGCGACAAATTACTTTCCGATGCAATATCAAAGACTTGCACATAGCCTCTTGAATTATTAACATCTTGTGACTGAGCGCTTGCCGCAACAAAAACTGACAAGCCAATTAGAGACAATACTTTAACTATCTTTTTCATAATTTTCTATATTAAGATATATGTACAAATATACATTTTTTTTTATAAACGAAACACTTTCGGGCAGTTTCTTTACACAAAAATCACATTAGACTGACCAAATGCTTGATTTATACCACGAAAAGAGCTTTGAAACGCCCTCATCAATATCAATTGTGTGATGCCATCCTAAGTCGTGAATCTTTGATACATCCGTACATTTTCGCATCACTCCATCGGGTTTGGAGGAATCCCAGCACAATTCGCCGGTAAAACCGACACTCCGTTTTATTTTTTCAGCAAGTTCCCAAAGTGAAATTTCCACGCCCGTACCTATATTAATATGACAATTACGAATTTCTGATTGACGCGCATCGCATAAATCACTAAAATCCACATTTTCCAACACATGCACGCACGCATCAGCCAGATCTTCGCTCCACAAAAACTCACGCATAGGCATACCTGTGCCCCATAATGTAACCCGTTTCGCTGAAATGCCATATTTTTCCAACACGACAACAATCTGTTGAGGAGTGTCAGTTGCTCTCACTCCATCAATCGGACGAACAGTCAAATCTTTCCTAATGTTCTCAAAATCATCATCTTCCAAACATTTTGCAAGATATAATTTTCGCATCATTGCCGGCAATACGTGCGAATGTTCCAAATGAAAATTATCATTTGGACCATATAAATTTGTTGGCATAACTGCTATATAATTCGTTCCATACTGGAGATTGAAACTTTCGCACAATTTTAAACCAGCTATTTTTGCTATTGCATATGGTTCGTTGGTATATTCCAATTCCGAAGTTAGAAGTTCATTTTCATTAATGGGTTGCGTCGCATTACGAGGGTAAATGCACGAACTACCCAAAAACAATAGTTTCTTCACTTGATGACGGAATGATTCTCCAATAACAGTTTGTTGAATCTGCAAATTACGATAAATAAAATCCGCCCGTTGCTGTGAATTTGCCCAAATTCCACCCACATGTGCAGCAGCTAACACAACCACATCGGGTTGTTCTTCATCAAAAAAAGAAGCTACGGCATTAGAATTGAGCAAATCAAGTTCTTGGTGCGTTTTACCAATCAAATCAGCATAACCGTGACGTTGTAAACTATTCCAAATCGCAGAACCGACAAGTCCTGTGTGTCCTGCCACATATATTTTCGATGATTTTGGAATCATACCAAATGTTTATTTCACAATACCTTTTTCCAGATATTCCGCCAAATTTATCTTCTGACGCTCATCCGAACGTTCCTTTGCGACTTTCTCCATATCTGCATTCACCATAATTTTCACAAGTTCCTCAAAACTTGTCTTTTCTGAGGCATTCCATCCCAACACATTCTTTGCTTTTGTTGAATCACCAAGTAAATTCACAACATCGGTTGGACGATAGAAATCAGGAGAGACCTCAACTATAACACGTCCTGTGTTCACATCAACACCTTTTTCGAGCAGACCTTCACCCTCAAATTTCAATTCAATGCCAACATTTTTGAACGCTATATAGCAAAATTCCCGCACGGAATGTTGCTTGCCCGTCGCTATCACAAAATCTTCAGGTTCAGAATGTTGCAAAATTTTCCACATACATTCCACATAATCTTTGGCATAGCCCCAATCGCGCATTGACGACAAATTACCAAGATATAGTTTCTGTTGTTTTCCTTGAGCTATGCGAGCCGCTGCAAGAGTGATTTTTCGAGTGACAAACGTTTCCCCACGTCGTTCACTCTCGTGATTGAATAAAATTCCCGAACAACAAAACATATTGTACGCCTCGCGATATTCCTTCACAATCCAATATCCATATAATTTTGCCACCGCATACGGCGAATACGGGTGAAATGGCGTTTTTTCGTTTTGCGGAACCTCTTCTACTTTTCCATACAATTCCGATGTCGATGCCTGATAAATCCGGCACGCTTTCTCCAACCCGCAAATACGGACAGCCTCTAAAATCCGAAGCGTTCCCATCGCATCAACATTGGCGGTAACTTCGGGCATATCAAAAGAAACTTGCACATGACTTTGGGCTGCAAGATTATAAATTTCATCAGGTTTGACAACACCTATTATCTTAACAATTGACATTGAATCTGTAACGTCGCCAAAATGCAAATGAAAATTCGGAATACCTTCAAGATGCGAAATACGTTCACGATTATCAACCGACGAACGTCGAATCACGCCATGCACATCATATCCTTTCTCGAGAAGAAATTCGCTCAAAAACGAGCCATCCTGTCCTGTAACTCCAGTTATGAGTGCTTTTTTCATAATTATCGCTCCCCTATTCTTGTATAGACAAACCCCATACCTTCCAATTCTTCACGACTATATATATTACGTCCGTCAACAACCACATTTCCAGCCATAACCTTTTGCACAACGTTCCAAGAAGGCATACGGAATTGCCGCCATTCCGTCATCAATGCCAGAGCATCTGCACCATCAACAGCATCATACAAATCCTTGCAATAAGTAACAACATCGCCTATCCGACGTTTGCACTCCGCCATTGCTATAGGGTCAAATACCCGTACAATTGCTCCAGCCGCCAACAATTTTTCAATCACAATCAACGACGGAGCCTCACGCATATCGTCTGTTTCTGGTTTAAAAGCCAAACCAAGAATTGCGACACACTTACCTTTCACATCGCCAAGCATAGTATTTAGTTTTGTAAACACTATGGATTTCTGCAGTTCATTGACCTGTTCCACCGCTTCAATCACACGCATATTGTAACCGTGTTCAATGCCTGTCCGCACAAGTGCTTTCACATCTTTTGGAAAACACGAACCACCATAGCCACAACCTGCGTATAAAAATTTTGCGCCAATTCTTGTGTCTGTTCCAATTCCACGGCGAACACTATCCACATTTGCGCCAACACGTTCGCACAAATTAGCAATATCGTTCATAAACGAAATTCGTGTTGCAAGCATTGCATTTGCCGCATATTTGGTCATTTCCGCACTTGGAATGTCCATAAAAATCACTCGAAAATTTTGAATCAAAAACGGATGGTACAATTTTGCCATCACCTCTTCCGCTCGTTTGGATTCCGTTCCCACCACAACCCTGTCAGGACTCATAAAGTCCTTTATAGCTGCCCCTTCCTTTAAAAATTCGGGATTCGAGGCAACATCAAACGGGATATCAACCCCACGTTTATTCAATTCTTCCAGAATAACAGCCTTTACTTTTCTCGCTGTACCAACGGGAACGGTACTTTTGGTAACTAAAATAGTGTACTTCTTAATATTCTGACCAAATTGCCGAGCTACAGCCAACACATATTGCAAATCAGCGCTACCGTCCTCATCGGGTGGCGTTCCCACGGCGGAAAACACAACCTCAACATCATCGAGCACCTGAACCAAATCTGTAGAAAACTGCAAACGTCCGTATTCTACATTTCGTTTCACCAATTCTTCCAATCCTGGCTCATATATTGGCATGATGCCATTTTTCAGTTTTTCAATTTTATTTGTATCAATATCCACACAAGTAACGTGCGAACCCATTTCGGCAAAACACGTTCCTGAGACCAATCCGACATATCCTGTGCCAACAATTGCGATGTTCATCTTTCAGTAATTATTAATCTTCTCCGTAATAATGATAGTAACCATAATGATAACCGTAACGATACCCATAGCGTCCGTTATCTTCCTGCGAGCCATTCAATACCAACGCCATATTCTTGAAACGGTTTTCCTCGTACATTCGTTCCAAATCGTCGAGCAAGCCACGTTCCATCAGACCTACACGTACAACGAATAATGTTCTATCCACATATTTTTCAATAATTTGCGTATCTGCAACAATATCAATTGGCGGACAATCAATAATGACATAATCATATTGATTTCGTACTGTTTCCATCAACTGAGCAAACGCATCACTGCCAATCAATTCGGTCGGGTTTGGCGGATTTACTCCCACAGGAATGACATCAAAATTATCATATTCAGGGAAATTCACTATAATGTCCCGAACATCTTCAACTTGACGAACAAGATAATTACTCAATCCAATCTTAGGCGAATTCACATATCGTGAGAGTGTTGCATGGCGCAAGTCACCATCTATCGCCAGTACACGGTATCCTTTCACGGCAAAACTAACAGCTAGGTTCATAGAAAGGAATGTTTTTCCACTACCTTGATTGTACGAAGTAAACAACAGCATTTTGGTATTGTCGTTTTTCGACATAAATTCAATATTCGTACGCAACACACGGAAGGCTTCATTAATAATATTACGTTTATTGCGTCCTACCGCCAAAACAGTTTCTTCCTCTTTCTCCTTCTTGACACGTTTTTTCGCTTTCAGTTGAGGAATTTCTCCTGCGAACGGCAGTGTGAGTTTTTCTATATCCTTACGTCCACGGACGATTGTGTTCATATTCTCCATTAAGAATAGGACCACAACAGGAATCATCAACCCTGCCGCGAATGCCACCAATAGAATGTTTCGCTTATTCGGAGCTGTCGGAGTTGAACCACCCATAGGCGGAGTGACAATACGAGTATTATAAGCTGTAAAAGCTTGTGACAATTCATTTTCCTCTCGTTTTTGGAGCAAAAACAAATACAAGGTTTCCTTGATTTTTTGTTGTCGTTCAACAGAAATCAAATATTTTGCTTGATCAGGATTTGCCGCCATTTGCGCATTCGTTTGCCGTTCCTGTTTTTGAATATTCGCAATTTTAGTATTCAACGATAACATTTGGTTATCAATTGAATTCAGAATTGCCGCACGCATTGCAGCCAACGTTTGGTCTAAATCAACAACCAACGGGTTAGTTTCACTACTATTCGATACAATATTATTACGTTGCAGCAATTTTTCATTGTATTCCGAAATCTGGCTCTCAATACCTCCAGACGTAATACCCGTGTTTGCAGGCAACAATTGGTTCCGATTCGCCGCACTTGTCAAATAATTGCGGACATAGCGAATCATGTGTTGCTGTGTCTGTAAATCCTGTAACAATTTTGCCGTTTCGGAACTCTGCCGCATATACAATTTCGATGCTTCATCAACATCCGCAACAAGGTGCTCGCTCTTAAAGGAAGAAATATCATTATCAACATTTCCCAAATCCGCCTCAATAATATTCAAACGTTCATCTATAAACATTGAAGTGCTGATGGTGATTTTATTTTTATCCTCTACCCAACTGTCATTATATGCAACAATCAATGCATTTAAAATATCTTCTGCACGTTGCGTTGAAACATCTGTATAGGTCAACCGCAATATATCAGCTTCATCATTTAATTGTTTTACAGACAATTTGCTGGAGAACATAGTTGTTGCCGCACGTACACTCTTTTTCGTAACATACAATATCGGGATTTCCTGTCCTGAATACGAATTAGATTTCACAATCATAACTGGCCCGATTGGCGTATGAATACTTTCTCCAATGGTACCTTTATACGTCTGACCCTCGTATATATTTAAACCAGCTTGCAAATCAGAAATTTCTAATTTATCACCATTAAAACGCACGGTAAACGATGCTGACTGAAACTCACCTAAACTGTCAATTGACACATTGTATGGTAAATTTGTTCCATATAAAACTACTTTATGGAAACGTCCGTCGGTAGCATATTGCATATCCAAATGAAGACGGGAAACAACATCCATCATCAGTTTTGGAGACTGAATTATGTATAATTCATTTTGGACTTTGGATTTCATAATCCCCATACCCATATCTTCCACAGCATTTTGAAAAGCCTTTTCGCTTGATTTTGACTTTGTTTCTCCTTTAATAAGAATCTCAGCTGTACGAGTATAAACATTCGGGGTTCGAAGCAAATGAAAGACAGCAATTGACATTGCTAACACTATTGATACAATAAACCAATACCAACGGGAAAGACATAACGCAAAAAAGTCTTTTATCTGAACAAAATCATCGCTTTGATTTTGCGGTTTTACCACTTTTGAAACTTGATTTGCCATACAATCTTAGTTTATAAATAATTGATACAGAAAATTGCCACCGTCACAAAAACGGAAACCATTGATGTCCAGAAATTTGCAGAACGAATATTGTTTCCATTTACGGTAGATTGACGGGTACGCATTGAGTTCGGTTCCACATACACCACATCATTTTGCTGCAAGTAGTACACAGGTGAATCAAACACTTCCGTAGCCGAACATAAATTTATAGTATATGTTTTTTGAACCCCATTTTCATTTCTGATTACACGAACATTTTCCCGTTTTCCATAAATGCTCATATCTCCAGCCATACTCAAAGCTTCCAAAATAGTGATTTTATCTTGCACGATATTATATCGACCTGGCTTGGAAACTTCACCCAAAATAGAAATCTGTAAATTCATGTATTCGACTGTTACAATCGGGTCTTTCACAAGATTTTCGGAAATCAATTTATTTTTCACAAATGCCGCGACTTCCATACGTGTCATACCTCCAATATGAAGTTGTCCGACAACAGGAAAATCAATATTTCCCGCACTGTCGATAGTATATCCTGAAACGTTTGTCGTTGCATTATTCGACAACGAAGCTGTTTGTCCAATACGAGTTGAAACTACCGGCAAATTGAACAAATTAGTCAATTGCACATCCTTACTATTCACCAAAATAGAAATCTTATCTTCTGGTTGCAATCGAATTGGAGAATGATTGATGTTCTTCGTTATTGCTGCATTTTGCGTATCTTGAAAATACAAAATCTTTTTAGATGACGAACATGCCGAAACAACAAATAATATGATACAAGCAAAAACTATCTTTTTCATACGTTTACTTCACTTTGAGATTGAACGTCCCTATTCTTTTTATGTAGTTTATTTAGCCCGAAATTCAAAAGCATATAAACTGCAATTGCCAAAAGTAACAAAATCGTTACGTTAACATATTTCGACAGCAACACCATACCAACAGAACAAATAATTGACACCATCAAAATTGCAATCAACGCTACTTGTTGGGAAAACCCCGCATCGAGCAGTTTATGATGTATATGCGTCCTATCGGGCATAAATGGATTTTTGTGGTTCATAATTCGATTGCCAAACACGCGCACCACATCCAAACATGGTATCATAAGCGGCGCAAAAGCAATCACTAACGGATTATAATCAGCTAAAGCCGTCGTTTTTACAGGAACTGAGCATAATTTTATGCTTAAAAAACATATCAACAAACCTGTCGTCAACGCGCCCGTATCGCCCATAAAGATTTTTCGTCCCTGCGATGCGTCGCCAAACACATTGTAATAGAAAAAAGGCACCAACGTTCCAAATGCAGCTATGGCAATTATTGAATACACAAGATTATTCATCATTGAGTAAATCACGCAATAATAAAACAATGCCACGCCACACAAACCAGACGCAAGTCCGTCTATACCATCTATCAAGTTTATAGAATTTATAATAAAAACCACCAACACGATGGTCAACGGAACGCCCAGCCACATTGGAATCCTCATAAGCCCAAGGAAACCATCAAATTGACTAATCCAAATACCAGAAGCGACTAACATTATTCCTGAAATAATCTGAGCAACAAATTTCGCGCTATAACGCACCCCAATTAAATCATCACACATTCCCACCAAATACAATAGTATGCTGGAACTTGTCATCAGCGAAATTTCTGTCAAATACGGATAAAAACGATGCAACACACCAACTTTTTCACTCCACGACGTAACACCAACCAACAGAGCCAACGTACATATCACAACCGGACAAAACGCAATGCCACCCAACCGAGGAACAGGAAGGTGATGAATCTTCCGCTCATCGGGAATATCAAATAGCTTTTTTCTGAATGCGACCAACAATATCTTCGGAATCACAAATCCCGTAATCATCGCATTCAGCAGAAACACACACAAGTCAATTATCCACCAAGACATATTGGCCCAATATCTTTTTTTACAAAAATAGGAAAATAAACGTAACAAACGACACCGAAACATTTATTTTCTTCAGACATTTTTATTTAATCATTTGTTTAAATCATTTTTTTAATATCTTTGCAAAAATTCAATATGGAAACAGAGAAAAAAATCAAATTAGCTGCTCGGAAAGTGTTTCAAGCAAAAGGCTACGATGCGGCACGGACAAGGGACATTGCCGAAGAAGCTGGCGTAAACCTTGCTCTTATCAACTATTATTACAGAAGTAAAGAAGCCTTGTTCAACGAAATAATGCAAGAAAATTTGGAGCTTTTTCGAAAAAACCTCTATTCCATAACTAACGACCCAAACACAACTCCACAAGAAAAATTAGAATTAATTGTGGATAATTACTACAACATTTTCCAACAAGAACCTGCATTTCTGACCTTTATATTTAAGGAAATAACAAACAGAGACAAAACTTATGTCAAGAAACTCAACCACCGTGGAATTCTTCGAAATAGTTTCTTAGAAAAACAACTTGTGCAAGCAGGGAAAAGCAAAGATGAAATAAACCAAATATTTATAAACATCGTGTCACTTGTGATTTTTCCGTTTATTGGCACCCCAATCATTCGGAAAATATGCGAACTCAACAACGATGGTTTTAAAACAATGATGGACACACGAAAAAAAGAAATTCCTTTGTGGATAACCAATATGTTTAATCTTTAATGAATAAAACATCTCGTTTACAAAACAAATTATTACTTTTGCCACACTATGAATAAATTAAATCTACATTTAGGTATCGACATCGGCTCAACAACAGCCAAGGCTGTTGCCACGCAAGCCGGGAAAATCGTTTACACTTCATATCAACGTCACAACACACGCATCAAGGAAAGTTTGTTGGATATACTGAACGAAATAAAGAAAAAGTTTCCAAATGACACTGAAATCTCGTTTTGCTTGACTGGTAGCGCAGCCATGGGTATTGCCGAAGCGCAGAAATTGCCATTCATCCAAGAAGTGATTGCCGCATCGGAGGTTATTCAAAAGAAATATGAAAATGTCCGCACGTTGGTTGACATTGGTGGCGAAGACGCAAAAATCATTTTCTTTGAAGAAGGGAAATCCCCCGACATACGTATGAACGGCAGTTGTGCAGGCGGGACTGGCGCATTTATTGACCAAATTGCCACATTGTTGAATGTGGAAACTCAAGAATTGAACAATCTTGCGGAACAATCAACGCAAACATACACAATTGCATCGCGGTGCGGCGTTTTTGCAAAAACCGATGTGCAAAATCTCATCAGCCGAAAAGTACCTATTAGCGACATAGCCGCTTCGGCCTTCCACGCTGTTGCGTTGCAGGTTATCAATGCATTGGCACGGGGAATCGATATTCGTCCGAATATTTTATTCATTGGAGGTCCGTTGACTTATATTCCTGCATTGCAGAAAATTATGCGAAATTTAGTCGGTTGTACGGAACAAGAAGCTTACGCGCCCGACAATAGTCAATTGTTCCCAGCCTGGGGATGTGCAATTGTTGCGGAGGAAAGTGAATCTTCTTTCTATATTCAACGTCTTTACGATAAAATAGCAGGGACACACAATATCACCGCAAAAAACCGTTTGGAACCTCTGTTTGAGAATGTTGACGATTTCCAAGGTTGGAATGAGCATCGCAGAATTGTGAACATTCCTGAAGCAAACGTTGCTCCCGACCAAGACGAAATTGATGTATTTTTGGGAATCGACAGCGGTTCAACCACCACAAAAGTCGTATTGCTTGACAAAGAAGGGAAACTCATTGCTTCGCACTACGACACGAACAAGGGAAATCCAATAATGGCGGTGAACAATGGTTTGGAAGAATGCTGCAAAGACTTGAAATGCACATCGTTACGAATCATTCGTTCGGCTGTCACAGGTTACGGTGAAGACTTGATTCGCGCCGCATATAAAATGGACGAGGGAATTGTTGAAACTATAGCCCACACGACTGCCGCAAAAAAAATAGAACCAAACGTTTCGTTTATTCTTGACATTGGCGGTCAGGATATGAAAGCGATTTTCATCAAAAATGGTTCTATTCAAAATGTTGAAATAAACGAGGCCTGCTCGTCGGGTTGCGGTTCGTTCATCCAAAATTTTGCACAAACGCTTGGTCATACGGCGGAATCGTTTGGAAAATTAGCATGCTATGCGCCAAAACCTTGCGATTTAGGTTCCCGTTGTACCGTTTTTATGAATTCCCAAGTAAAACAAGCTCTTCGGGAAGGTGCAGAAACATCGGAAATTGCGGCAGGTTTAGCATATTCAGTCATCAAAAATGCGTTGTTCAAAGTTCTGCAAATCAAGAATATGAACGTTCTTGGCGAAAAGATTTTGGTTCAAGGCGGCACATTCAAAAATCCTTCGATTTTCCGGGCTATGGAAAAACTCACGGGAAAATCAATTTACAGTTCCAACAAGCCTGAACTAATGGGCGCACTTGGTGCAGCGTATTTCGCACAAACCTGCTACAACAATAAACCTGAAGCATCGTCATTCATAGGATACGCGAACCGCCACGAAGCATTGTCATACACAACAAAACAAATCAATTGTAAAGGTTGTTCCAACTGCTGTACTGTAACGAAATTTACATTTGCGAACGGTTCATTCCACTTTTCGGGAAATAAATGTGAAAAAGTGTTCACCTCGAAAGGAAACACGGCGGAACGCGGCGAGAATCTGTACGAATTCAAATATGATTTGCTGTTCAACCGCGATATGAATGCATTGAACGATGTGAAAAATGTGCGAATTGGCATTCCAAGAATTTTAGGAATGTATGCAAACTTCCCGTTCTGGAACACCTTGTTCACCCATTCTGGAATTGATGTGGTACTTTCCGATGAATCGACGATGAAAATTTTCATCAAAGGACAAGGTACAATTATGGCCGACAACATCTGTTTTCCTGCAAAACTTGCCCACGGTCACATTTTGAACCTTGTGGAGAAAGGCGTTGACAGAATTTTCTATCCGTTGGCAATCTACGAAGAAAATGAGTTCAAGGAATCGAAAAACAGCTACAACTGCCCTGTCGTTTCGAGCTATTCCGAGGTGCTCGACAGCGCTATTCCATTAGAAAAACGCAACAACATACCTTTGGACAAACCCATCATCACATTTAGGGACGAAAAACTGCTACGAAAAAATTGCTGGGATTACATTAAACAATTCAACGTAAACAAAAAGATTTTCGAGGCGGCGTTCGACGAAGCGCTCCGGGAACAAAAACGTTACCGCGAACAATATAAGAAAAAAGGGTTCCGCATTTTGGAACGTGCAAAACAAGAAGGTCGTCCTATTGTGATGCTGGCTGGCCGTCCATACCACACCGACCAACTTGTGCACCAAAAAACCTCACAAATTCTGTCTGAATTAGGTGCAAGCGTTGTAACAGAGGAAATAGTGACTAATCTACAAGGATTGTCGTTGAAAGATTATCTGCACGTTGCACAATGGACCTACCCTAACAGAATTATGCGTGCCGCACAATGGGTTATCAACAATGATGAATACGACATTCATTTTGTGCAGATGAACTCCTTCGGATGCGGTCCCGACAGTTTCTTGTCAGATGAAATAAAAGAATATTTCGAGCAAGCAAAAAAATCATACACATTCATCCGTGTTGATGAGATAAACAGCACAGGATCAATGCGTTTACGTCTCCGTTCACTTATTGAAACAATTCAATTAGGCAACGGAAACACCCATGAAATGGGCGACCGTGTGATTAAGAAAACGCCTCCGTTCTTAGAAAACGACAAAAAGCGGCAGATTTTGGCACCATTCTTCACAAAATTCCATTCTCCGCTTATTCCGTCGATATTTGAATGTTTGGGCTACCATATGGAAACGTTGCCAGTTTCCGACAAGGAATCGGTGAATATTGGCTTGGCAAACACAAACAATGAGATTTGTTTCCCTGCCACATTGGTGATTGGAGATATTCTTAAAGCCTTAAAATCAGGAAAATACGATTTGAATAACACGGCAGTTATAATGACGCAGACAGGCGGTCAATGTCGTGCCTCGAATTATTTAGCTTTAATTCGCAAGGCGATTCTCAATAGCGGAATCACCAATGTACCTGTGATTTCGTTTGCAACCGGTGGCACGCAAGACAATGAGCAACCAGGATTTGAGCTGTCGTGGACAAAAGTTGTGAAACTTATTATCGCGTGCGCATTATTCGGCGATGTGTTGTCGAGAATGCACTACGCCACAATCGTACGTGAGAAAGAGCCGGGCGGAACAGAAAAACTTACCCAAAGTTATTTGGATACGGCTGCCGAAATTGCCCGTCACAACGACCATGTTGGCATTATCCGACTGCTTTCGAAAGCTGTTGCTGATTACAACAATATGGCGTTAGATAATTGTCCACGTCCGCAAGTCGGCATTGTTGGTGAAATTTACCTGAAATACAATCCATACGCAAATATGCACATTGCCGATTGGTTGATTTCGCAAGGCATTGAACCTCGTTTCCCCGATTTGATGGATTTCTTCACACAAGAATTCATCAACTTGAAAGTAAACACAAAACACAATCTCCGAACAACCAGCCTTGGCACGAAGATTTTTGCCGATTATCTGCAACTCCGCTACGACAGATTTGAACAGAAAGTCGAGAAAATCGCTTCAAAATTCAAATATTACCGTCCGAAAAACAACATTCGAAAAGAAGCGGAAAACGCGGAACAGGTACTGAGTCTGGTAAATCAATTTGGCGAAGGATGGCTGATTCCAGCCGAGATTGTCAGTTTTTCGAAAGAAGGTGTGAACAATGTTGTGAGCGTACAACCGTTTGGGTGTATTGCCAATCACATCATTTCAAAAGGTATTGAAAAGAAAATCAAAACGTTATATCCCAAAACAAGCATTTTGTTCCTCGATTTTGACGGCGGCACAAGTGAGGTTAACGTTCAAAACCGACTTCACTTCCTTGCGCAGAATGCGAAAAATGAATTCGAAGCAAGTCAGAAATAGTTTTTGGAATGGATTGGACATTAGTCCAATTCATTCCAAAAATCAAAATAATTAAACCATTGTTCGGGATATTTCTTGACAATTGATTCCAATAACGAAACATATTGTCTGCCATAGTGTTCCGCTTTTTTCACAGAAGCTTTTTCATTTTCCAAAGGTTGTAATTTTGATACGTAACCATGATACGACAATCCGTTTCCCTTCAATATAAAAATGCAATACACGGGAACGTCCATTTGCGCAGCAAGGCGAAACGTGCCTATTGGAAATTTGGCATCCTTGCCAAGAAATTCACACTGATATGATTTAGGACTGCCAAGCAATCTATCACAAGGAATTGTCACTATCTCCCCCCTATCGAGGGCATTTTTTATAGCAAACAGGTGCGACAAATCATCGGAAACGGGAATCAGATTCAAATGCGATTTTTTGAACGACACCGCCCGATGTTTCTGCATTTCTCGGGTTTCACCGCCATACACCAAGCCGTTCATATTCTTTTTATCCTGCGGCATACATATTCCCGCCAACTCAAAATTACCAATGTGCGCGCTCACCACAATAATACCTTCAGGCTTATCCATCGCCCGATTAAATTCCTCAAAATTATCAATAGTAATATTGAATTGTTTAGTATTTCCAGCCAATACGGCAAATTTATCAAGCACCACCCGACCAAAACACAAATGACTTCGGTATGTACTCCAAAACGCCTGCCACCAATTTTTGCCAAAACGACGACGAAAATAACAATACACAGCTTTATACGCTTTCCGGCCGAAAAGCATATAAAACGGTATAACCACATATAAAACAGGATAAATACAGGTTACGCGGACATGCGACAATATCCAAAACAAATATTTTTGTCCAAACGCACCGCCGCCCGTCCTGCCTTTCCACTGACGGTTTGCTGGTGCCATTTTATTGTATTTTATTTGCTATAAAATCGTAGAATTGCGAAAGAGTATGCACATCTTTCATATCCTCTGGTTTGATTTTGAAACCGAAATGGCTTTCCACAATCACCACAATATCAACAAAATCAAGGCTATCGATACCTAAATCCTCGCGTAAACGAGCATTATCGTTAATTTTCTCAGCATCAATTTCAATTTCATCAACTAAAAATTCGTTTGTAATCTTTCTAACTTCCTCGCGTGTCATCACTTAAATTTTTATACGGCAAAAGTAGTTAAATATAATTGTACCATAACTATTTTTTGAGAAAAGTTATTCCGATTCTCTATAAAACATCAAACAGCCAAGCAAATACGCCAACAGTCCATTTATTTTTCAGCCTCGTATCACAACGTAAGCCGAAAGGTATCGGCCAATGGTGATTTTTGGAAACAAATACGAGAATTCTATAACATCGCCAAGGCACCTACGCCATCATCAGAAATATTCCGAAGAACTCTTCATATCTATCTTGATGTCGCTCAACATACTTGCTTTGATTTTGAGGGTGAATTCCCATCGCTGGCGGTCGCCAAGCGGCACCCACGTAAACTGCATATCCCAGCAATGCAAGTCGCGATAGACTTTCAATGTGGTGTATGAGATGCCACGCTCTTGGAAGTCCCAACCCGTTGAAAACGACACGTTCCAATTCTTGGTCAAACTTACTTTGCCGCTTGCGGTAATTGTTTGAATAATATTATTAGAAACGGAATCCAACTGGTTATTGTAGTCATAATAATATTTGCGCGGAATACTCAACGAATATGAAACGCTCAAATTCCACGGCACATCCCAATAGGAATACATTTCGTCAACAGGCACCGAAACATCTTCGGTCTTGTCTTTTATCGGTCCAAACGTATATGACAACGAAGTTGCCCACTGATCCTGCGTTTTTCGCCACAAAGTCCCGTAACGGTCTATCATATAATTATTTACACGAACTTGCGTTTTCCCACTGCTGGTAGTTTTCTCACCAATGGCATACGGATCGAATGTGGCTGAATATCTGAGTGTTAAGCGGTTCAGAATAGTGGAATATCCACTCAAGCTAATCAAACTCATCCGTAACGAATCTGCCGCAAAGTTGTACGAACCATTCAACGACAAACTTTCTATCAACTTGATTTTCTTCGTGCCCGTCACAGTGTCGGTTTTACTCCGAACTTTCGCTTCAACATTGTTGCCCAACGAGAACGACAACGTACTTTGTTTTTGAGAAGACGGAACTCCGTAAATTCCTTTTTCAAAGAACGAATACGAAGCAATTTCGCCTTCCGCATTTTTTGCATAGGTGCTATAATATCCGTATTTCGCTGCCGAAAAATCTGGCGTGAGCGAATACGAAACACTTGGCGTAATAACGTGGCGAATCGCTTTTAGCACCTCGCTTCTAAATCGGTACATTCCATAAATTTTGGTACTTGCACCCACTCCCACCGAATAGTTATACACGCGGCTGAATTCCGAAAGTGTGTCAACCCGCACGCCACCAATAATCGTGTCGTTTTTCGTGTATTGAATGTACGAATCATCCCATTCCTTGTTCAACTTAGTTGTGTACCATCGTTCCTGATAATTGAACGACGGCGATATTGTAATGTATTTCAACACTTTAAAACTTGCAGAAACAGGAATCGTGTGGTTAATGCCACTTTGGAACAAATCCAACGTTTCCTTGCGATAAAAATTCGAATCTAATTTGGCATTTACCAGCTTATTCTGCATTTCTCCCGTATATGAAAGACCTATCTTCTCATAAAAACGTTCTTTTCCAACCGCATGTTTTCGTTTGAGTGGCGTAAATGTTGAGGCAGTCAGACGGATTTGCGGCAATGTCAACGTGATGGTGCTGTCAATATTGTTTTGGCTATGCGACAACGATGCGGAGAACGACAGCGGCGTGCCTGCGAATTTTTTGCTGAAATAAATATTCGAACTGATTTGGTTATTCAAATATTCACTGGTGCTGTACGTATTTTGCTTCGCGTAGCCAGCCGAACCATAGTTCACGCTTGCGCTGAAATTCGGACTGTATGGCGATTTCTGCGTTTGATTGTGCGTCCATTTCACATTGAACGTTGGAGCCTGTCTAATTTCATTCGTCACCAAACTTGCATATGTCACCGAAAAATTACCATTAAAACGATAACGGACCTTGTAATTCGATGCAACCGAAGTTCTCCAGCTTCCAAGCGAATAAATGTCAGAAAGCCATTTGAAATCAACATACTCACTGATTCCGAAATATAATCCACCATTTCTGAAATAAAACCCTTTCGCCGACTCCTCGCCTATCGTCGGAATTATAATACCATTCGAACGTCCCTTGGTTATGGGGAAATAACCAAACGGTATAACCACAGGAATTGGAATTTCGTCAACCACAACCCACGACGGGCCAAACACAATTTTATCGTCAACCACAACCTTTCCTTTGGTCATTTCAACATAAAAATGAGGATTTTTCTCATCGCAAGTGGTGTATTTTCCATGCTGCACGTGGATTTCCTCGTTGCTATGGATTTTCGTTCGACCGCCGTGCAGATACGCCTCGTCCTGCTGCGTTCTAATGCCAAAAGCCAAACCTTTTTTTGAATCAAAATTATATCGCATGGAATCTGCGTCAAACACATCGGAATTATCTTTGTACACAGGCGTTCCGTTCATTTTATTGGTGGAATCAGGCAAGCCTTTTGCAAAAACTTCACGTTTATCAACATCCAACTCAATAAATTCCGATTGCAAGTCAATATTTTCATATTTAACTTTTCCATCACCATACGTTTGCACCGTACTGCCAGAAATATTGAAGATAATGGAATCTTGCGATGAATACGTCACTGGACTATCAAGTCCACTACTCTTTTTTTTCGGTGCGTTTTCATTTTTTTTCGACAACGTATCTTGCGTCTGCACAGCCGTGGAATCTTGTGCAAACACGGAACACAAATATGCACTTAGAAAAAGTGTTAGAAAAAAATATTTAAAACTTTGTTCCTGCAAGTCGTTAAAATGCTATTTTTGTATGAATAACAATTCGGTTATTCACACGGCAAAAATAATTAGAAAAATTCAATCTTTGTAATAAACTCATAGGAATACTTTATAACACTATGCGAACAATTTCATCCATACATATAATATTTGTTTCAATATTGATGTTTTTCACGATTATGGCACAGGCGCAAACCAACGCCTATTCAGTAAAAACAGTAGTAATTGATGCCGGACACGGAGGGAAAGACCCTGGGGCATGCGGAAAATTCTCACAAGAAAAAAACATAGCTCTTTCAGTGGCTCTCAAAACTGGCGGGCTCATTTCGATGAACTGTCCCGACGTAAAAGTCATCTACACCCGTAAAACCGACGAATTCATTGAATTGCACAAACGAGCGGAAATTGCAAACAAGGCAAAAGCGGATTTGTTCATTTCCATCCACGTGAATGCAAACACGAATCCCAATTCAAACGGAACGGAAACGTTTACTATGGGTGTGGCAAAAAACGAAGCGAATTTGAGGGTTGCTAAAGCAGAAAACGACGTAATTTCCTTAGAGTCAGACGCTTCACAATACCAAGGAATGTCGGCTAACGACAACGAAGCGATTATTCTACACAATTTGCAACAAGGCGCATTCTGCGACAACAGTCTTGCGTTTGCGGGTATGATACAAAATAGATACAAAGAAGACGTTGGACGAAAGGACCGCAGCGTTCAGCAAGCAGGATTTCTTGTGCTATGGAAAACTGCTATGCCAAGCGTTTTAACAGAAATTGGGTTTATTACAAACGAAGAAGAAGAGAAATGGCTGAACAACAGCGACAATCAGGCGGAACTGGCATACGCAATCTACCGCGCGTTTGTTGACTACAAAAAATATATTGAAAAACGTTCCAACGGTGAAATCACCCATAATCCACAAACAGAACAAAACGTTGCGCCGTCGCCAAAACCAGCGCCGGCACCTTCGCCTGCAAAACCAACAGTGAACAACAACAATAAACCAGCACCAAAACCAACCCCTGCGCCTGCTTCAAAAACAGAATCATACGTATATTATAGTATCCAAATTGGAGCCGGAAAAGATAAAATTGCCACCACACCAGAAAATTTCAACGGACTCTCAAACGTTTTCTACATTGAAGAAGACGGATTGTTCAAATATTATTGCGGCAAAACTTCTACATATAAAGAAATCACACTACTTTTACCTGAGGTTAAAAGTAAATATCCTTCTGCATATGTGGTCGCTCGTGACAACACGAATAAAAAACTACAATTAACGGAAGCAAGACAAAAAACTAAATAACAAAGAATGGAAAAAGACAAAGCAATAAAAATCGGACTTCTTGTAGCTATCATCGCAGGTATTCTTATTTGGGGCATTAATTTCTGCAAAGGGAAAAATATTTTCACACGTGAAAATATATACTACACTACATACAACCAAGTTGAAGGTCTTCAGAAAAACGCGGCTGTGCTTCTTCGAGGCTACAAAATCGGTCATGTTAAGGATATTTACTTCACATCTTCGAAATACGACCAACTTACCGTTGAACTCAGCATCAATTCCGATATTTTCTTGCCAACCACAACCGTAGCGAAGATTTTCAGCTCCGATTTATTGGGTTCGAAGGCTATTGACATCATATTACCAGAGACAACAACAAGTGAACCAATTAGTTACGTAAAAAATTTCGACACCCTAAATTCCGCCATCGAAGCATCTATCACCGACCAAGTTCGTATTGAAGTGGCTCCGCTGAAAGCACAGGCCGAAAAATTGTTGGAAAGCGCAGCTGTAGCCATCGACCAAATCAAATATGTTGTCAACGAATCAAATGGTGAAGAACTACGCCGCTGCTTTGTGAAATTACAAGGAGCAATCGACGCAATCCATCATTCCGGCGTGACATTGGACACAATTATGACCAACGGTGACGAAAACATCCAACGCATTTTAGCGAATGTAAATGGCATCACGACCAACATAAACGAACATTCCGAAGAAATTGGTACTATCATCGCAAACTTTTCGAGCATGACCGATTCAATTTCAAAGGCAAATATTACCGAGACGCTCGTAAAAACCGAAAGTGCAGTCACCGAATTGAACCAAATGTTGCAACAAATCAACAGCGGACAAAGTTCTATTGGTGCTTTAATAAACGACAAATCACTGTACAACAACTTGGATCAAGCGTCAACCCAATTGAACTCACTCCTAATTGACGTTCAAAAACATCCAAAACGCTACGTTTCATTCCCGATTTTCGGTTCATCAAAAGAGAAAAAAGAAAAAGATTAATTCGAGAAATATCGACTCGTAATTATATGATAATTATCAGTTTATTACTATTGCTGTATAATTTATTTACAAATTCATTATACAATAGTTTTACATTTAGTCACTTCTAAACACATTATCGAAATCTTTAATTTAACCTTGCACCACCAACTGCAAAGAAATCAATAAGATAGATATAAAATATTGAATATCAATACATTACAAAAAAAGATTATTTTTTCTAAAAAATTAAAATGCTGAAATACAATACCCTATACAAAAAATGAAAAATGCAAGCCATTTTGAGATTTTTTTTTGAATTTTTATTAGCACCTTTGTTGAACAATAAAAGAGGTAATAAATAAAGAAATGGAAACTCAGGAGATATCGAAGGGACACGAGGAAAAATGGGCTGAATGTCTGGCTATTATCAAAGACATTTTGGGCCCTGACCAGGCACAAAGTTACCGTACATGGTTTGAGCCAATCAAGTTTGTAGATTGGTCAGAATCAACCAACCAACTGACAATTCAAGTACCCAGTGAATTCTATTATGAATATCTGGAAGAGAACTACATTGATTTGATCAGTCGTGTGTTGCACAGAGTTTACAACCAAAAAGTAACTCTTAAATATAATGTATGGGTTAAAACAGAACAAAAAACTGGTAGAGTAATCACAACCACGCACACAGGAAAAAACACACCTGCACAAAACATTCAACCAGCCCCGACGTATATTCCGAATTCTAATATAATTAAGGATCCATTTATACTACCTGGCGTGAAGGGTGTGATTGAATCACAATTGAACCCGACGTACACATTTGCTAATTTCGTTGAAGGCGATTGCAATAAACTCGCCCGCACCGCAGGTTTGACAATTGCACGCTATGCGGTAAAAACAACATACAATCCTTTACTTATTTATGGTAAATCTGGTTTGGGAAAAACACACTTAATTCAGGCAATCGGTTCGGAAATCAAGGAATTGTACCCAAAGAAAAACGTGCTCTATGTTGATGCCGACACGTTCGAAAGACAGCATACCCAAGCAGCTATCGAAAACCACAGAAACGACTTCTTGCATTACTATCAAAATATAGACGTTTTGATTATTGACGATGTTCAGTTGTTCAAGGACAAAGTAGGGACACAAAACGCATTCTTCCAGATTTTCAATTACTTACATCAAAAAGGAAAACAAATCATTTTGTCGTCAGACTGTCCACCTGTTGAAATGCAAGGTTTGAACGACCGTTTGCTTTCACGCTTCAAATGGGGTTTGTCGGCAGAACTTACCGTTCCAAATTTTGAAACCCGCCTTGAGATTTTGAAACAAAAAATCCAAAAAGAAGGCATCGAAATTGACGAGGAAGTTATGGAATACATTGCCAACCATATCACATCAAACATCCGAGAATTGGAAGGCGTGTTGATTTCAATTTTGGCACAAGCCACCATCAACAAAAAACAATTGAGTCTCGACCTTGCGAAAGATGTGGTTGAAAAGTTGGTAAAAAGCACCCAACAAGATATTTCCATCGAATTTATCAAAAAAACGGTGTGCGACTATTTCAACATCGCTCCAGACCAACTGAAATCAAAGACAAGAAAAAGAGAAATTGTGCAATCACGACAAGTTGCAATGTATTTTGCAAAAATATACACGAAAAACTCTCTTGCCTCAATAGGTTCGCAAATCGGAGGCAAAGACCACGCAACTGTACTCCACGCATGCAAAACGGTCAACAATCTTATGGAAACCGACAAACGCTTCAAAAAATATATTCTTGATTTAGAGAAACGTTTCAAACTACAATAACAAAAAGACGACTTCGGTCGTCTTTTTTTTTATCTTCCGATTTCCTATCTTTACCCCGCAAAACTTTTCGATTATGAGGATAGCAATTTTCGGGACAAATATCTCATCGGATTTCAAGCAGAAAGTCGAAGAAGTCATACACAGCTTCATCACAGCAGGATTTGATACAATAATCCACAAGGATTTCAAAGAATATCTGCAATCCAGCAGTTTTAGTATCAACAACACGAACGTTTTTACCGATCTACACGATAGCAACGCCGATGTGCTGATTAGTTTGGGAGGCGACGGAACATTTTTGAAATGCGCACACCTCTGCTACAAGGAACGCATTCCGATTGTTGGTATCAATTTCGGGAAATTAGGATTCCTCGCACAAACAAATCCCAACGATATCGACCAAATCATAAAACTACTGAAGGAAAAACAATACACGTTGCAAAAACGAACGTTGTTGGATTTTTCATATAAAAACAAGTCTAAAAAAATCTCAGGCATTGGTTTGAACGAAATCACGTTGCAAAAAAGCAACGCTGTGAAACTCATCAAATTAAACGTCTATGTTGACAATGATTTTCTCTGCTCGTTTTGGGCAGACGGTGTTGCCATAAGCACACCGACTGGTTCCACGGGCTATTCACTGAGCTTAGGTTCACCTATACTCACCCCCGACAACCATTCGTTCATTATCACTCCTATCGCCCCACACACATTAAATATTCGTCCGATTATTATTCCCGACGACAAAAAAATCACTATTGAGGCAACTGGTGACTTCACGGAGTTCTTAATCTCCAATGACTATATAAGCCAGATAGTTAGACACAATCCAACCATCAATATCAAGAAGTCTAGACACACAATTTCAACAATTGAATTCCATTCAAAAAATTTCTTTGGCACATTGCGGGAAAAACTAAACCTCGGTATGGACATAAGAAAATAGCATTTCATAGTACGGAATTTCAAAGAAAATAGTATATTTGCATATTAATTTGTTGTATGCAGGGACTAAAGAACAAAATACTAGCTGTTGTAGCTCTGATTCTCATCTCATCTTCGTTCGCATTAGGACAAGATAAAATGTGGAAAACATATCCATACGAGCTCATCGGAGGTTTCGGACCTTCGTTTATGCTTGGAGAACTTGGTGGTGGTCCAGGAGTAGGACGAAATTCAATCATCGATTTGGACTTCCTTTCTACACGTTTTGGAGGAACTATCGGACTTCGCAAAACATTCAGGGAACGTGTATCTTGGCAAGTCGCATTCACAACTGGTATGTTGTATGGTAACGACAACAAAACTACCGAATATTTCCGTTCCGACCGTGAACTTTCATTCAGAACGCCAATTCAGGAAATAAGTTTCAGGTTAGACTATAAAATCCGAAAAGAACGGAGCGGTCATATCTATGACCTTCGCGGTGTGCGTGGTCAACGTGGTAGAACAGTTTCCACATACTGTTTTGTCGGCATTGGTGTATATCACTTCAACCCTAAAGCGAAATTGGAAGGTAAATGGGTAGCTTTGCAACCTATTGGTACTGAAGGACAAAACTATATTGAAACACGAAAGCCATATTCGTTGTATCAAGTATGTGTACCTCTTGGACTTATTGCAAAATATACCGTCAACAAACGTTGGACAATTTCGGCAGAAGCAGGCTTGAGATTCTTGTTCACCGACTATCTTGACGATGTTAGCACGACCTACGCAAATCCGGATTTGGTGGCTCAAAATGCGCCCAAAGAAGTACCTAGCACATCGGCAAAATTGGCTGCCGACCCGAATTATGTTGGACACTGCTACGAAAATAATGGTCCTTACCACTACTACAATGAACAACGTGGCGACCCAAATGATAGGGATTTTTATATGTTTGTTATGTTTTCCGCTCATTATAAAATGAAACAAACTAAAGAAGGTTGGCCTTCGTTTAGAAAATAATCCATCAAAATACTAATTATGACATTTTATCGTTTTTCCTAAAATTGTGTCATAATACAATGAAATTCTGTAAGATAAGTCCACTATTTTTTATGTTTGTATTCTTTTGTAATACAACTATTTTGGCGCAACACAAGGATTTTGATGTGGGAATTCTTCTTGGCACTTCTCAATATAACGGCGACATCAACCTTACCCGAGCATATTATTCTCCCCAACCTACCATAGCAGGAATTTTCAAGAAAAACTACAATCCACACTACTCTCTTCGTTTGTGTGCTACTCTTGGGAATTTGAAAGCCGAAGATGAAAATTTCGACAATTCTTACCAGCAAAATCGAAACTATTATTTCGACAACACAAAAATTATGGAGTTTTCGTGCGGTGTGGAATTCAATTTCTTTGAAATCACCGAAGACGCAAAAACGCACAATTTCTCTCCGTATGTAACATTTGGGCTTGGAGCCTTGTATATGGAAAATTCAAAATGGTTCGAAGCAATTGACATTCCAATGGGAATTGGACTTAAATATAAGGTACATCCCCGTTTGGAACTGCGTGGCGAATGGGTGTTCAGAAAAACATTCTCCGACCGCCTTGACCAGCTTGCCGATGCTCCCATCGACGGCTACCAACAGTACAAACAAATCTCATTTCAACGGACAAAAGATTGGTTTTCTGTGCTTGGAATTTCATTACTGATGAATTTCAGCGACTCGAAAGTGCCGTGCCACATTTACGATTTGCGGGTATATAACACAAAGAAAAAACGCTAAGCAAACGGAACTCTATAATCACAACCTGACTTCCACTCGCTGCAACCGTAGGCCGTACTTCCTTTGACAATTTTTCCCTTTCCGCATTTTGGACATACTTGTCCTATTAAAGAATCGTCAACTTGTTGTTGTGTTGCAACTTCTTTTTTCGAAACGCCAACAGTTTTTTTCTCCCGTTTTGCCTTAGCCGATTTATTATCTTTCTCTTCTATCACAGTAATCGCAACACGACGGTTTGTGTTGTCGCGCAAAACAGTCGTGACAATCTCCGAAACCATGACTTTCAACTCGTCGAGAAACTGTTTCGCAGAATATTTCTTTTGCTCAATTTCACGCAGTTTTTTCTCCCATTTTCCCGTCAGTTCCGCACTTTTCAGTGATTCCTCGTGAATAAGCTGAATCAATTCTATTCCTGTGTCGGTGGCAATTAGATTTTTCTTTTCCTTTACAATGTACCGCCGTTTAAACAAGGTTTCGATTATTGCCGCACGAGTCGAAGGGCGACCGATTCCATTTTCTTTTAAAGCATCTCGTAGTTCCTCATCTTCAACCATTTTCCCCGCGGTTTCCATTGCCCGCAACAAGGTAGCTTCGGTATAAGGCTTTGGCGGCTGTGTCCATTTTTCAGCCAAATCAGGCTTATGCGGTCCCGATTCGCCTTTGGTAAATGTGGGCAGCACCCGTTCCTCGTCATCTTTCTTCTCATCGTCATCTTGCTCGACTTTGCCAAAAACCACGCGCCAGCCGGGCTGTAAAATTTGTTTTCCCGTTACCTTAAACTCATACGAATCAACCTCTCCAAGCACGGTTGTGGTTGAGAACTGGCAATCAGGATAGAAAACTGCGATGAATCGTCGTGCAACCAAATCAAAAACTTTTTCTTCATCAGCATTCAACCCCTGTGGCGTTACGCCAGTAGGAATTATTGCATGGTGGTCGGTAACTTTCGAAGAATCGAACACCTTCTTACTTTTCGGGAGTTTTTTCCCTTTAAACGGCTCCAGCAACGGAACATACGTCGGCACACCTGCCAAACCGCCCATTATCTGCGGACATTTAGGATAAATGTCATCACTCAAAAATGTCGTATCAACACGAGGATATGTGGTAAACTTCTTCTCGTAAAGACTTTGTATTGTTTGTAATGTTTTATCTGCCGAAAAAGCAAATTTCTTGTTGCATTCCACCTGTAACGAAGTCAAATCAAACAATCGCGGAGGTGCCTCGGTTCCTTTCTTTGAAGATATAACGATGATTGTAAACGGCTTATCCTGAATTGTTTCTAAGATTTTTTCCGCATCTTCTTTTTTTGTGAATTTACCCGAAGTGGCAGTAAATATAGTATTTCTATATTCGGTTGAAAGCACCCAATATGCCTCGGGCTTAAAGTCCCGTATTTGAAGCTGACGATTTACAATCATCGCCAATGTGGGCGTTTGCACGCGACCAATAGAAAGGACCTGTTTGTTCTGACCATATTTCAGCGTATAGAGGCGTGTGGCATTCATTCCCAAAAGCCAATCACCGATTGCACGCACCAAGCCTGCCTCGTACAGCGATTGATAATTTTCCTGAGGTTTCAGGTTATTAAAACCATCCTTGATTGCATCCTCGGTCAACGAAGAAATCCAAAGCCGTTCCACGGGACATTTCGCCCCTGCTTTTTGCATTACCCAGCGCTGAATCAGTTCTCCTTCCTGACCGGCATCACCGCAGTTTATAATCTTGTCGGCTTTCTGCATCAGCGTTTCTATCGTGTGGAATTGTTTGGCAATACCCTTGTCGTCAATCAACTTTATGCCAAATTGCGGAGGAATCATGGGCAATCGCGAAAGCGACCACGATTTCCACAAATCGGTGTAATCGTGAGGTTCCTTCAATGTGCAAAGGTGACCAAACGTCCACGTAACCTGATAGCCGTTGCCTTCCATATATCCATCATGGCTTGTATTTGCCCCCAAAACGTGGGCAATATCCTTCGCAACACTCGGTTTTTCAGCAATACAGACTATCATATTTACAAGTACATTTTATGGTTTTGCAAAAGTAATTAAAATTTAGTGCAATAGAAAAAATAATTACCGCGTAGGGCATTATTAATGTGTTTCCCTATGGTTTTTACGTCACAATCCACTGTTTTGTTGTTTTCATAACCACTAAGTTTTATTTCTTTATAGCAAAGAAATATACTTAGTGTGCGAAATTTTCGCATAGGGTATTTTTTTTTTGAAAAAAATCGGGGGACTTTCGTTTAATATTTTGAGATTTCTCGCTTCGCTCGAAAAGACGCGCATTTGGGGCTGAATGAGAATAAGAAAGGGAAAAATTGCGGAGCAATTTTTCCCTTTCTTTCCTTTAATCCCCTATGCCCCGTCATCTCGAACGAAGCGGAGCGAAGTGAGAGACCTCCTTACCGAACCGAAACGCCAACCATTTTGCCATCTGCAACCACAAAATACACCCCTGCCTTAAGGTTTGTAATCATTTCCATTGAAATTTTGGCATTTTTCAATACTTTTGCCCCATCATATAAACAATTACATAATGAATAACCTACAAGCCGTTCAACCCATTTCGGTTGACAACATTAAAGCAAAAATCTACGAATTTCGTGGGCAAAAGGTAATGCTCGATAGAGATTTAGCAGAATTGTATCAAGTTGAGACAAAGCAACTTAATCGTCAAGTAAAACGAAACGCAGAACGATTTCCAGAGGATTTCATGTTTCAATTATCTGACGAAGAAAATAATTTTTTGAGGTGCCAATTTGGCACCTCAAAAAACAGGGATGATTCTAATCGTGGTGGAAACAGGTATAAACCTTATGCTTTTACAGAATTAGGTATTGCCATGTTAAGTAGCGTTCTGCATTCTCTGACTGCAATTCAATTTGCCGAACGAAAACCAGTTGGTTTTAAGATTGAGAAATAACCTACGGAGATTCCTCGCTTCGCTCGGAATCTCACCATTGTGCATTACGCATTGAGCATTGTGCATAAAAAAAAGGCCGCCCTGCGACGACCTTTGATTTGTAACATTTGCAATGATTTGTAGAGACGCGATTAATCGCGTCTCTACAGAATTACCGAACCGAAATGCCTACGGTTTTGCCATCTACTACAACAAAACATAGGTCCGATTTGAGGTTTGTAATCTACAGAAGGGAGAAATCTGTTTAATTAGATGTTAAAAATGTGCATTATTTTCCTATCTTTGCCGCATCATGATTGAGAAAGAACCAACACCGTACCCAGAGCGTACGGAAGATGTAATTGTACTCGTTTGCGAACCCGCAGTCGAGTATGAGAAACCTGTTGTCTATCAAGGAACTACGATTGCCAATGCTTTGAAAGACTATTACTCGTTTCCCACTAACCGTGAGAAAGTTAATGTGTTGAAATGGATAGTTACACAACCAGCTTTTACCGAGTTGACACGGTTGTCTATGGCAGAAAACAAGATTTTTACTTTGTACACAAACCAATATGACGAAATTCTGAGAACGGGCGAAACCTCTAATAATCTGCAAATTGCACAGAAATTTGTGGCAAACGGATACGATGTGTTTCTTCTTTCAAATCCCAAGGCAACGAAAAGTGCTGATTTTATTATCCGCAGACGAAATTGTTTGTATTATGTAGAAGGGAAAACTTCTACTGGAGGTAGTGCATTATCCGTCAGATTAAGTGAAGGAGCAAAACAGGCAAACAGAGTTGTGGTGAATTTTTATACTTATCCAGCTCTTAAAGACCTCTATGCCGAAATTCAATTTGCTTTTGAACGGAATTCAAACCTAAAAGAACTTATTCTTTTTAAAGGTTCAAGACTAATTTCAGTTGAAAGAGAACTATGTGAATCCGCGTATTTTGAAAAGCAATTCAAATCCATTTGGAATAAAAAGAAATAAAAAAAGGTTGATTCCTCAACCCTTTTCCCGTCTCGACGAACGTATCCCCGAGCCCGCCCAATTTAATGGTCTCTGTCCACGTGTTTCTAAACTTTCGTCTTCATTTTTCACCTAGGACGTTGCAAATATACAACAATCCATTTCGGTTGTCAAGATTCCTCTGTTACTTTTTCTCATGAAAGAAAAAGAATAACAAAAAAATCAAGACTGACCTGCTCGGCTAAAAATCAACTGTATGGTTTTGTTTTACTCCACATCTTGAACAAGACGGACAGAACGCCCGTAGGAGCGGCCGAAGTTGTAGTTGCCCGCGTTCACGCCGTAGCTGGCGAAGTACAGACCGCCGCCAGCCGAACTCGACCAATAGTAGCCGTAGGAACCAACGTCGCTCACATCCGTCCCGTCACGGTAGCCCGCAGCAGGGAGAAACACGGCACCGTTCGCTTCCATCTTGCTCCAGTCGGAAGCGGAATATGTGTTTTGCGACCAACTGCCTTCTCCATACGTAAATGTAACTCCCGTTGGCAATGTCCAGTTGTCGGGTAACAAAATCAGTCCGTTCACGCCATTCACAGTCGCCGTTCCGCGCAAATAACTGGCATCGGTTCTATTTGAAATCACATAGTTCCATTCGCTAATCGTCAGTGTACGCCACAATCCTGCTTGGTTTCCGCCGTTGGAGATTTTGTTGTAAACACCCCAGTCGGCATTGGCGTAACTGCCAGTTAAGTTGTTGGTGTAATCTCCGCCGGGACAATAGTCGCTGGTACTTGTGCTTGTGCTGTATGGCAGGTATGCGTTCGCACCGCTGAACCAACCTGACGTGCCCCAGCCGAACAAATCTATCCAACCACTATATGTGCTTGAAATATTTTTGTTTGCATCGACAATCCAATCATATTGGTGTTCAGCAAAACGCCACGTATTTGTGCTTGCCTGATATTGCAGGTTTCCTTGCGAGAAATAGATTTGCTTGGAATCTGAAATAGAGAAAGCAGCCTTTATGGCACCATTTTCAACTGCAATGTTTCCTTGTTGCGAAGAATCACCATCGTTTCCAATCTCAGCCTTCAATTTTTTGAGCAAAGCTTCAATCTCCACCTTGGTGTAATAGCCGCTTAAGTCGACTTCAAGAATGTCGGTTTTCTTTGCATAATCATTTAATGTTGAACTTGTTACGTAGTCCGTTGGAATATCCTTCTTCAATGCATAGTCTGACAAATCAATATCAGCACTGCCTGCCTTCTCTGCATATAATGCATATGGTACGGACAACAATGGCGTAACACCCGAAATCTGTTTTCCATTATATTCAACAACAGTTTTTATAAAATATGGTGCGTTGCTCCAATCAATCGCCGAAAAATCGTCTCTACTTACTCCTGCACCCATCTCTAACGAAATTAAACCATTGGAATTTGTGGATACAACATGTTTTTCCGAGTAAACTACCTCACCATCATCAGAACCTTGTAGAACACTTAATTCCAAGAAAATAGGCTGTGATACCACCAAGTTATTTTCTGCATCGCGAATTACAGCTTGGTAACTAAATGCTTGCGGAATTTGGGCAAATGATAAGATTGCCAACATCGCCATTGTGAATGTTAAAAAAATTCTTTTCATAAAATTTATAGTTTAATAAGTCAATTTTCAATTTATTTAGAGACAGTTCCTATGTTAGATATTATTTCTTAATAATTTTAAACCGTTTCACTGCCTTTCCGTCAGCCACTACCACAAGGAAATATACGCCTGATTTGTATGTGCTCATCTGTATAGGTGTTTCTGTAGCATTTGCAACGCCTTCCGCCATTTTATTTGAGATATTGTTGTAAAGCAAATAAGTTACATTCCCAAAATCACCGTCAATTAAAAGTTTTAATACATCACTTGTAGGATTAGGATATGCCGAAAGTTTGATTTCGGTGATTTCAATGCCCGATTCCGTCGCAATCTCAAATACTTGCTGAACACCTTGTGAAAAACTTCCGTTGTCGTTTTCCATGGTCATAAAGGAAACCTGTCCAATGGTTGCACTCATTGTTCCTTCCCCTACTGCTTCATAGCCAGCACTCACCACTATACTTTGTGCCAAGCTTGTTAGTGGAACAACAATACTTAACAACATAAACATAAATTTCTTATTCATAACAATACATACTTTGGGTTCTTTAATAAATTTAGTGTATTCCAATTAGTGGCACATATTTGTGTGCCAATTCAGTTTCAAAAATTTCCTCCACAGGAATTACTTCGTCAGGCAATACAATAATATGCAGACGAAAATGCAAGTTCATAGGCTTTGCCCAATCGTTGAGTTGCAAACCATGTGATGCAGGGTTACGATGATACCCAAGATGTTGGATTATTCTACCGACAATAGATTCCTTTACTTTACCGACATACAATGTGTTATATGTAGCCTTTGCTTTTTTTAGTACGCGAGGCGTGAATTTTTGAAGTTCGCCAACAGCTTGTTTAATGTCGTCTTCATTGTATGGTGATGTTATTTCCCAACGATATAAACAGGGGAGATTGTCAACTTCTGTCAAAGCATCAAACATCTGCTTGAATGGTGCAGCATGGCGAACATCCTCCTTGTCTCTATATTTGTTCTCAAAATCCTTACTGTCAATCTCAAACGACATCTCTTTGACAATACCAATTTCCGCAATGTGTCGAAACAACGTGCTATAACGTTCCGCTGTTTCACAAAAAAACTGTTGTTCCATAGTTCCTGAACAATTAATTCTCTGCCGACTCCCAAGCAAAATGATTACTGCTAAAAATAAAAAAGCGTGGAATCGTACCTGTTACCCGTTCCACTGTCTGAGGCTCTCGCATTGCCCAGTCTGTCAGAACGAGCAACGAAGAACCCACGCCGATATGAAAATAGTACAGGCGTACTATTACACTTCATATCAACAGGGCATCCATCGTTGCTTTGAGTTGACAGACATCAATACTTGCGAGAATTTCAGACAGTCAAAACAAAGCGTCAGATAAACGCCTTTCTATGTCAAGCCCACCCAACCGCATTTAGAAAATGCTTCGGCGGGAACTTTGGTACAAATATATGTTTTTTATGGTAAAAATGAGCATGATTTGAAAAATATACTTTCTAAAATCAGTCTTTTCGTGAAGAAATCATTCCAATTTTTCTAAGCTATTCTTCACCTCTCAATTTATTTCTATCGATACTTTTTTCAAAAAATCTGAAAACCAACAATTATTTTTTCTCGTGAGAATTTTCCTTTTGGGGAATGTAATTTGTAGCATTATGTGGACCAAAAAATTTTTCTCTCTCGAGAGAAAATTTTTTCTCTCCCCATTTTTTTTATTTTCCCTCTCTATCAAAAATTTTTTTTCTCTTTATCGCTCAAAAAAACGTACCGATACTTTTTTCAGAAAGTATGAAAACCAACAATTATTTTTTTCTAAGTCTTGACTTGTGTTATTTTCTGACTTTGCGTCCTATATTTTCCCAAGAATATCCCCTGCTGTAATCTCGTTCATTTTCATAATCGCAAACCATTGTTTCCCCAAATCTTTGAGCGAGGCACCAACGTGGTACACGTCGTCGTCCAAAATCAGAAATCGGTCGTGAGATTTTTTGTACCGCAAGACAGTAATTGGTCGGTATTGTGCATTGTAGCGAGCAATGTCGAGTTGCAGTTGTTCGCCAATGCTGTGAGTGTAAATGGTTGCCGTCACGCCGTTGTTTCTTTTCTCAAGCATAAGCAGCGTACTTTCGTCAATGTAGTTGTCAATCAGTACAATGCGGCGTTTTGCTGATTTTATCAGCCGGCAGACAAGTTCGTAGGCATCGAAGATTTGCCCATTGAAAAAAATGCCTTCCACTGGTGGCAATGCTGTGCGGACGAAAAAGTCAATTTTGTTTTCTGTCTGCGTAACACGCTGTTCCAGTCGTTCTATTCGTTGATTTACGGAATAGCCCTTGAGCAAATAGTCTTTCAGGACACGATTTGCCCATTGACGGAATCGGGTTCCTTTTTTTGACTTGACTCTATAACCTACGGAGATTATCACATCAAGACTATAATACTTTACTGGTTTATCTGAATTTGCAATTTGCAAAAAATGCAAATTGCTTTTTTCCTCAAGTTCTTCTTCTGCAAAAATATTGGCAATGTGTCTTGAAACAACAGAAACACTTTTATCAAACAATTCTGCCATCTGAGCTTGAGTCAACCAGACGGTTTCCTCGTTCATACGAACTTCCAAACGGATTGTGTCATCGGGATTGTAGAGAACTACTTCACCAGTCTGTGGTGCAAGCTGTTGGGATTCAATATTTTTCATATTCTATTTTTACGGCCTTTCCTTTACATTTGTTACTAATCATGTTTCGTTAATAGGTTGTGGTAAAAATAAGATTTTTAAATAAAAAAATAAGAATTAAGAGAGAAAAATTATGGATGGGAATGTGGGGGTTTGTTTTGATGGATTATTGTAGGGATGTCGCGTGCGGCATCCTGTTTTTAAACGAGGGCGGCACGCCACGTCCCTACGGGATTGTGCATTTTGCATTGTGAATTGTACATTTGTAAGAGTTCCTTCTCTTATTCCAATTTCCCCTGATTCTGTTTTTCCAACTGCTTGAAATCGAAATTCGACTTAATCTGCGAAAGTATCGCATTCACAATCTTATGAATTTCGCCACCTTTCGTATAATCGGCAGCACAAGCAAAGTTTACCCGATTTTCGTGAATCAGTTTTTTCGCCAATTCTTTCTTCCCCTCAATCTGAGGATTGTAAATTGCTATTGAATTTCCGCCGTATTGTTTCACCATCCGCATACACGGAATATCGGTTTCCCCGTCGCCAAAATAAATCATGTGCTTGAACGGAATTGGACGTTCGTCTTCGGGTTTGTATTCGTTTACCTTGCTGTTTTCGCTGATGTTCGCAATGCCTTTGTTTATCATAAACAGGAACTGCGTCTTTGTGGTAAAGTCAACCGCAACCGCCGGCCATTCGGCAATTTCGTCAACATTATACATAAATGAGCATGCATAAATATGCTTGAATTTCGAAGCAATTTTTGTTCCTTCTATCATTTCCTTTAGACCTGAAGAATTGATATAATGTTCAACCACAACATTATACTTTTGAGCAAGTTCTTCAACCACATCGAACCATTCCTCCACGCCTTTGTATAGTTCCACGCTTTTCCCATAATCAACAAATGCCTGACGGCGGATGCTCTTTCCCGCCATGCGCGATTTGTCAATCATCAGTTTCATATAACAAAGAATATTGCTCGCCTCGTGTTTTTTCACAAGCGAATCAACTTCCTGCCAAAACACATCCTTGTCCTCTATGCCTATATCTTTCAAGAAATCATATTCCTGCATATTCCGTGGCGACAACGTGCCGTCGAAATCATATACAAGCGCTACTGTAGGTTTATCCAACATAACTATTTCTTTTATTCAAAAATAACGAAAGAATCAATATACAGCCTCAGTTTTAGTACAAAAAAATAGCGGAATGAGTTGTGGACTCGCCCCGCCATTCATTTAAATAATAATAAAGCGTAACAGTATTACAAAAGTACGCTTTTATTTAATTCACGCAAAAAAAAACGAAAAAATTTCATGCAAACTTGTTAACATCTGTTAACTATGATGATTATTTCACCGCGATTGCGGATATTTCAACCAACGCGCCTTTGGGCAAAGCGGCAACTTGCACACATTCGCGAGAAGGAGAAATCGCACCGAAAAATTTACCGTACATTTCATTCACTTCGCCAAAATGAGTCAAGTCTGCAACAAAAATCGTACACCGAACCACATTGTCAAACGACATGCTTGCCGCTTGCAAAATTGCCTGAATATTTTGCATAACTTGCTCTGTTGCTTTCGCATACGATTCCGAAATCAATTCATTTGTAGCAGGATTTATTGGAATTTGTCCCGAAACATACAACGTGTTTCCTGCTAAAATAGCTTGTTTGTATGGTCCAATAGGTTCAGGAGCATTTTTCGTGTAAATAACCGTATTCATTTCAAAACATATTTTAAATTACTATCGCAAAAATATGAAAATTCGGTTGTCAAGGAGGAAAAGGAAAACTTTTTTAAAACGATATAGTAAAATTTGAGATTTTGGTTAAAATGAATACTTTTGAGTCAAAATACATTCATAATGAAAATACTTTTAACTGGCGGCACGGGATTTATTGGTTCGCACGTGCTAATGCGTTTACTACAGGACGGACACGAGGTTACGGTTCTTGCCCGTAATCCAGAAAAAATACCTGCATTGAAAAACGTAAAAAATGTACGGATTTTGAACTTAAGTCTCAACGACTTCAATGCGATTCCACAAACTCTCGAGGGGCAAGATGCCGTGATACACATAGCATTATGTATGACAGGCTCGTCGGCCTACGAAGTTTTGACGAGCGACACCGCCGCCACGGTATTTCTTGCCACAGAGGCCGCAAAAGCTGGCGTGAAACGATTCCTCTACACATCGTCAACCGCATCGGTCGATTCGGTTTATGCCTCTCCGAATCCCGTCTGCATAAAACCAGGCGACAAATTGGTGACAACCAACTGCCGCCACGACCCATGTACGTACTACGGAGCGACCAAAGCGGCGTCGGAAGATTTTCTGTTTGCCATAGAAGGTGAAACAAACATGAAAGTGAACATCATCCGTCCAGGTTACACATTCGGAAACCCCGCAATAGACGGCGCTCCTACCCAACCCGACACTCGATTCATGTCAATTGTTCAGGCGGCATTGGAAAACAAGGATATTCACGTTGTAAAAAACGACGGCACACAGTTCATCTGGGCCAACGACATAGCAAAAGTCTATGCCGAACTTGTAAAAAAGGACGTAAGCAAAAAGACCTATTTCGCCCTGTCGAAGGATTTTATAACATGGGAACAAATTGCACACGACGCGGTGAAACTTTTTGCCTCAAAATCAAACGTGATTGTGGAAGATTTAGGTTGGAGCAACGAACCTTTATTGTTCGACGTTTCCAACATAAAAAAGGATTTCAATCTTGAATTTTCCGCCTATCCTCACATACTTTCACACTTGAAGTATTTTCAAAAAATGATCTCAAAAGAAAAATAATCGTTCCTTTGTTCCAGAAATAATAGTACATTTGGCTAATAATTAAAATTAGATTTACGATGATAGAAAGTCCTCTTATTGATGCAGTTATAGACATCGCGTTTAAGGAAGATATTGGCGATGGCGACCATACAACTCTTTCGTGCATTCCCCACGATTTGGAAGGTCGCGCACGTTTGCTTGTGAAACAAGACGGAATACTCTGTGGCGTTGAATTGGCAAAGAAAATTTTTGAAAAATTCGACCCTACGCTCAATATGAACCAAATCCTGCACGACGGCGATTCCATAAAAAAAGGCGACATTGCCTTTACTGTTGAAGGAAAAACTATCTCTATTCTCCAAACCGAACGGTTAGTGCTGAATTTCATGCAACGTTTGAGCGGCATTGCCACACAAACACACGAATACGTAAAATTACTGGAAGGCACAAACACAAAAATTCTCGACACCCGAAAAACCACCCCGGGACTTCGTTTGTTGGAAAAATATGCAGTAAAAATCGGTGGTGGCGAAAATCACCGAATCGGTCTGTACGATATGATTCTGATAAAAGACAACCATATTGACTACGCTGGCGGCGTTACACAGGCTATCACCAAGACGAAAGAATATTTGAAAGCAAAAGGGAAAGATTTAAAAATTGAAGTTGAAGCCCGTACTCTCGCCGAAATTGAGGAAATCCTGAAATTTGATGTAGAGCGGATACTCATCGACAATTTCACCCCTGAGGAAACGAAAAAGGCGGTGGCGCTCATCAACGGAAAATGCAAAACAGAATCATCTGGCGGCATCACCAAGGAATCCATCCGTGCGTATGCCGAGGCTGGCGTTGACTACATTTCAGTGGGAGCTTTGACACATCATATCAGTAGTTTGGACTTAAGCCTCAAAGCATACTAATATATGTGTAATAAACTGTCGTTCAGAATTTTCATAGTTTCGCTATTTCTTCTCTGCTTGATTGCGCGCAGTTTTGCACAAACCACACCCGACAAACCGAAACTCATTGTGTTGGTGATAGTTGAGCAAATGCGATATGAATATTTGGAACGATTCAGCACACATTTTTCAAGCGGCGGATTCAAAAAAATCATATCATCTGGAGTAAACTGCGTCGATGCGCACGTGAATTTCGCCTACGGTCAAAGCGCTTCAGGATTTGCATCAATTGCCACGGGAACAACACCCGCAAACCACGGTATTATTGGCAATTCGTGGTACAACCGTAAAAGCAAATCGCGTGTAAACTGCGTTTCCGACGACCACTATCTGAGCATTGGCGTTGATGCACACGATGAATACCAAGTTTCCGCAAAAAAATTGCTCGCCACCACCTATGGCGATGAATTACTGACGCAAAGTTTCGGACGTTACCGTTCCTACTCCATCAGCCTCGACCATCAAGCGGCGGTTCTCAACGCAGGACACTGGTCCGACGGCGTGTATTGGCTCGATGAATACAGCGGCGAATGGATGAGCGGCACATATTATAATAATGTTCTGCCAGCATGGCTTAATTCATTCAACAACAAAGGTTTGGGAAACGTGTACATGAACCGTACGTGGAACACATTCCTGCCTATGCACACCTACAAAGAATCAACCCGCGACGATGCGAAATACGAAATCGGCATACGAAACCAAAACACGTTTCCGTATTTTTTGCCCAAATTGAAAGACTCGTACAAACCATACAAACTTATAAGTTGTACGCCCTACGGTAATTCCTACACAAAAGATATGGCGATAGAACTTATTGAAAAAGAGCAACTTGGCAAACGGCAAAGTGTTGATTTCCTGACCATTGCCTACACCGCCACCGAAGAAATTGGGAACCGCTTCGGCTGCTTGTCGAAGGAAGTGGAAGATACCTACATCCGCTTTGACTTTGAATTGATGTTTTTCCTCAATTATCTGGAAACACACATCGGAAAAGAAAATTTCCTTTTGATTTTGACATCGAACCACGGAATGTCTATCTCTCCCAAATGCGAATCGCAAAAATCAATGAAATTAGGAACGTTCAAACCAGTGGAAACAATGTATCTTATTGACAAACACCTTGATGTGACCTTTGGCGAAGACAACTGGATTGAACATTACCAAGATTTGCAAATATACCTGAATACCAGTGTTATAAAAAAACACGATCTGACGATTGCCGAAGTTGAAGACGACTGCTGCGAATTTATATCAAAACTGGCGGGAATCCAATCAGCCATTGGCTCCGTGTGGCTCGCTGACCATAATTTCTGTTCGAACGCCACATTCAAATTAGTTGACCATTCCTACAACATCGAACGATCGGGAAACATTTTCATCACACTCAAACCAGGCTGGGGCGAACAAACTGTGGAATCTGTAGGGTCGCACATTTCGCCCTACAACTACGACACACACGTGCCTTTATTATGGTACGGTTGGAAAATGGAACCAAAAATTATGAAACAACCAATAGAAATTACCGATATTATCGTAACTTTGTCGGAAATTACAAGAACTGCAAGGCCAAATATGGCAACAGGAAAAGTAATTGATGGATTATATAAATGAGAAAAACACTGATATTCATATCATTACTATTCACACTTTCCACTGTTTTTGGACAGGAGAAACAGAAAAGGGTATATTTCACCGACCCGGGCGAACTAATTTTCCAATTTACCCAGACAAACATTGAGGACAACACGGCGCAAAATGGCGTACGCACATCGTATTTCACGAATGTTCCGTATTTTATGAACATCAACTACAACAATCATTTTGGATTGATGCCGGGAATTTCAATAAAAAATATTGGTATCAAAACAAAAAACGAACAAATTGTACGCAACAACGACACGATGACGTACGACCATATTAAACGACGTGTGTTCACCGCCGGAATTTCGGTTGCGGCAAAATTCGGATGGTTCGACAAAGGAAGTTGGCTGTATGCAGGCGGCGGCGTTGACTGGGCATTCCACTACCGTCAGAAACTATATGAAACTTCAGGGAATAAAAAAGTAACAAAAGAAGGCGAATGGCTTAGCGATGCCACACCAAACCTGATTCCATCGGCATTTGTGGGCATACAGACACCTATTTCGCTCAACATAAAAGCGACCTATTATTTCAACGATTTTCTCAATAAGAATTACAATGGCACATTGGGGGATTTTAGTAAAATCACTCAATCACAACTACTTACAATATCACTTTCAATAATTCTGAAGGAACGTATTGAAGCATACAATTCCGCAAATTCACCAGATTTTCAGTTCGAACAACGTAAAAAAAGTAAAACAATAGAATTGTAATGTTCAAAAGCGAATATTTCCGTATTTGTTGAAACTTTTTTCAGTGAAAATGGGTCTTTTATCTATGAAAAAGATGATTTTTGTCGAAAAAAGACGATTTTTTGTAAAAAAATTGGATTTATTTAAAGGATTTGACAAAAATTATATTATTTTTATGCTGAAAAACTATTTATTACAAATATGGTAAGTAAGAAAAGTTCAAAGGACAGAAGCTACGAGCTGAAAAAGTTAAAGGCTGAGTGTGTTGCGGAGGAAAACAACCGTTATAATATTTCTCAGGCCAAACGTAAAAGTGGTAGTGGTGAAGTCCCAGCAGGCAACACTGGTTTGAAGGCTACAAAAAGTGAGGTTTTTATTCTTTTGGTTGGTCCTGAAGAAACAACGAAACCTATTCAGGAACAATTCAAAAGCACAAGAAGCTACAAAAAAACAAAATCGTTTGTTGATGCTGCTTCTGCAAAAAATTTCCTTGATGTTTCGAAGTTCCCAAACAATTCTATTATCATTCTCATTCTTGTAACACCCGATTTCACAAAAGAAGAGGATTTACAAAAAGAATTGGACGTGGTTGCTCAAATCAAAGCAGAAGACCCAAGTATGGATATTATGCTTCTCACTTCAGAGTCTGTTTCTTCGAGCACTGTTGATTTTGTGGTACAACGTTCGAGTGAAGCATTCGGAAAAATCATCACCAACATTACATGGGCTATCCGCGAGCAAGATCGTATCCGTCGCCAAGTTGAATCAAAACAATTCATCAAAATGGCTATCATCGTATTCTTCTCGTTCTTCGCTTTCATATTTGCATTAGATTTCATTACAGGTATGATGGACCCCAACCCGAACCCATCGGGCGTGCTTGGTATCATTCCTATTCCACACGAATAAGTAATTTTTCGTTTCATAGAATGGAAAGGCAGTTGAATTTTCGACTGCCTTTTTTGTTTCCTATAAATAACAAAAAAAGGATGGTCGCCCATCCTTTTCTGTTTATAACTATCTAAACGTTTCGTTTAAATCTGATATTCTTGCCAACTCTTGATTGCAATGTCGCTCATTTCTTTTGAGCAAGCAGCGTGTAGGAACGCACTTGCAAGACGGGCATTGGTCAACAACGGAATGTTGTGGTCGATTGCCGCACGACGGATTTTGTAACCGTTGGTCAGCTCGCGACGAGTTTGGTTCTTTGGAATGTTGATAACCAAGTCAATCTTATGTTCCTGCATCAATTCGGTAATGTCTTCCTGTGCGTGAGTTTCGTCTGGCCAATTTACAGCCGTTGCCGTAACACCGTTTTCTGCCAAGAATTTCTGCGTTCCTGCCGTTGCGTAGATTTTTAATCCTTTTTCCTGCAACAATTTACAAGAATCCAACAAATCAACCTTACCTTTCACGTCACCTGAAGAAACCAACACACCTTTTTCTGGTTTGTGGAATCCTACAGAATACAACGCCGACAACAATGCATCGTCGAACGTCGTTCCCAAGCAGCCAACCTCACCTGTCGAAGACATATCAACGCCCAAAATTGGGTCGGCTCTGTGAAGACGGGCAAATGAGAATTGCGATGCCTTAACGCCCACGTGGTCAACGTCGAATACTGCCGAATCAGGTTTTTCAACCGTTTCGCCCAACATAATTTTGGTTGCTGTTTCAATGAAATTACGTTTCAAAACCTTGGAAACGAACGGGAACGAACGCGAAGCACGCAAGTTACATTCAATTACCTTCACATCGTTGTTCTTTGCCAGATACTGAATGTTGAACGGACCGCTGATATTCAATTCCTTAGCGATTTTGCGGCTAATTTGTTTGATACGGCGAGCCGTTGCAACATAGATATTTTGTGCAGGGAACACCAACGTAGCGTCACCCGAGTGAACACCGGCAAATTCAATATGTTCGGAAATTCCATATTCAATAATTTCACCATTCTTCGCAACAGCGTCGAACTCAATTTCTTTTGCATTTTGCAAGAACTTAGAAACCACAACAGGATATTCCTTTGAAACCTTTGCAGCAGCACCCAAGAACGTGTGCATTTGGTCTTTGTCGTAACAAACGTTCATTGCGGCACCCGAAAGCACATACGAAGGACGAATCAAAACAGGGAAACCAACTTCGTCAATGAACTTGTCGATTTCGTCGTAGCTTGTAAGAGCTTCCCAACGTGGTTGGTCAATACCAAGCTGGTCGAGCATTGCCGAGAATTTGTTACGGTTTTCCGCACGGTCAATTGAAACTGGCGACGTTCCCAAAATTGGCACATTCTGACGATACAACTTCATAGCCAAATTGTTTGGAATCTGACCACCAACCGACACAATCACGCCTTTCGGAATTTCAAGGTCGATTACGTCAAGTACGCGTTCAAAGCTTAGTTCGTCGAAATACAAGCGGTCGCACATATCGTAGTCGGTCGAGACCGTTTCGGGGTTGTAGTTAATCATTATTGACTTGTAACCGAACTTGCGAGCCGTTTGAATCGCATTTACCGAACACCAGTCAAATTCCACAGAAGAACCGATTCTGTATGCTCCAGAACCAAGAACGACGATAGATTTGTCGTTTTTGTACGCATAGTTGATGCTGTGTTCCTTTTCGCCGTAAGTCATATACAAATAGTTGGTCAACTCTGGGTGTTCCGAAGCAACCGTGTTGATGCGGCGAACGGCAGGAAGAATGTTGAATTTCTTACGCACGTCGCGAACGCGAAGTTGTTCTTTTTCCATTGTGCCAGTCGGATTTTCAACATAACGGGCAATTTGGAAGTCGGAGAAGCCAAGACGTTTTGCTTCGGCAAGCACGTCGGCTGGCAAATCCTCGATTTTATTGTATTTTGAAAGAACTTTCGTGTAATCTACAATGTTTTTAAGACATTTGATGAAATACACGTCGATTTTCGTCAATTCCTCAATTCTTTCAGGAGTGTAGCCACTTTCGAGAGCTTTCGCAATTGCAAAGATTCTCATATCGGTAGGATGTGTCAATTCCTTGTCCAAGTCGTCGAATTCCAAATCGTTGTTGCCGACGAATCCGTGCATACCTTGACCAATCATACGAAGACCTTTCTGCATAATTTCCTCGAAAGATTTTCCGATAGACATAATCTCGCCAACCGACTTCATTGAAGAACCGATTTCGCGGTCAACGCCGACGAATTTCGACAAGTCCCAACGAGGAATTTTTGCGATGATGTAGTCAACCGAAGGCGGAACGTAAGCCGAGTTTGGCGTGCCCATTTCGCCGATTTGGTCGAGTGTGTAGCCCAACGCCAATTTTGCGGCAACGAAAGCCAACGGATAACCAGACGCTTTTGAAGCCAAAGCCGAAGAACGGCTCAAACGAGCGTTGATTTCAATGATTCTGTAATCGTTTGTCTGTGCGTTGAATGCAAACTGAATGTTACATTCACCCACGATTCCAATATGGCGAACAACCTGAATGGCAATCTTTTGCAACAATTCAATTTGCTCCTTTGTCAACGTGATGATTGGCGAAATCACGATACTTTCACCCGTATGGATTCCCAGCGGGTCAACATTTTCCATAGGAACAACCGTGAAACAGTGGTCGTTAGCATCGCGGATAACCTCGAATTCAATTTCTTTCCAACCTTTGAGCGATTCTTCAACAAGGATTTGTTTTGAATATGCAAGAGCGTTTTCGCACAAATCAACAAATTCTTTTTCGTTGGTGGAGATACCCGAACCAAGGCCGCCAAGAGCGTATGCCGAACGAACCATGATTGGGAAACCAAGACGGTTAGCAACCTTCAACGCATCCTCAATTGATTCAACAGCTTGCGAAGCAGGCGTTTTTGCCTGAATTTCGTTCAATTTCTTCACGAACAAGTCACGATCTTCGGTAATCATAATGGCTTCCACCGAAGTTCCAAGAACCTTTACGCCATATTTTTCAAGTACGCCCGAAAGATATAATTGCGTTCCGCAGTTCAAAGCAGTTTGTCCACCGAAAGCCAAAAGGATTCCGTCAGGTTTTTCCTTTTTGATAATTTCCTCAACGAAATATGGCGTAATCGGCAAGAAATACACTTTGTCGGCAATACCGTCAGATGTTTGAATTGTCGCAATATTAGGGTTAATCAATACTGTGGAGATACCTTCCTCACGCATTGCCTTCAATGCCTGCGAACCAGAATAGTCAAACTCACCTGCCTGTCCGATTTTCAACGCTCCCGAACCAAGTAGCAAAACTTTTTTTACATCTTTCATAACTATATAATTTTATCAGTCTCTAAACAAAAAAAATGCGTTAGTAAAAAAACTAACGCATCTTATAATGAAAAACAACAACATTTCCAGCTTTATCGCTCGGCTTCGCAACCGTTTTTAAGTCTATGAACGTTGTCATTGTGATTCTCATTTTTTATTACGGCAAAGATAGGTAAACGGATTTTTTCTGCAAGAAACCTTCACGTTTTTTTATTAACTTTTTTTGTTCAGATGTTAGTGACTTACGCAAGTAAATTGTTTTTTGTATTTTTGGGCAGTGCATCTTTAATATGGAGATAACGGGAAAGAATATTTGTAAAGGCATTCGACTCTATAGCAAACGATTGTTATGGCCAATACTGCATTGGTACGACATCACATTCAAGAAAGAGCTCACCGTGGCAGTAGCCGATTTAATGCTCCTTCGTGATGGCGAAATATACAACCGCCAATTCTACGTAGCCGCCCGCCTACTCGATGCAAAACTGTACTATGAAAAAGGAGATGCAAGTTTTCCGTATCAAGTTGCAGTGTCGTATAATTACAGACCCAAATCATACAATAGAGAAAAACGGACAAAAGAATTTATTGAATTATTAGAATCGGTCAAAGAAAATGGATATGACCTATGTTCACCTTTAGTTATAGACAAAGAACTTTATCTTATTAACGGAACTCATAGAATGGCTTTAGCTATATACAACAACACACTTGAAGTTAAAACCGTATGTTGGAATAGAAAACATATTGTAGAGCGAGGATTTGAGCGAAGACCACTACAAACATTACCTCCACGAATATTACAGGATGTCTTATCGGAATTTAATTCTATTCAAAAACAATTATTTCAAAATGGGCAATCGTTTCTTATCTGGATTTCAGAAACAGATGAAAATTCCGCAATTCAAATATTCTATAAACTAAAACCGCACGTAAAGTATTACAAATTCTATAAAGTCACAAATAATATCAAACCTATCCATTTTGAAAACTTAACAATACAGAACGGTTATTTCGCTCAATTTACGCCAAATAACGTTGATTATAATTTTCATAAAAACACTTATTATTCCAAATATGTAAAAGAACTACAAGATACAATTAATAAAACAACCAACATTACAATTTATATTTCACCAAACTGTTTATTAGGGCACAAATTATATACTCTATGCCGCCCATACGCCATTGAAATAGAATCAATCTAAAAAAATATCTTTTTGTAATGCACGGTATCTATTTAAAATACAATCTATTTCTTCTTGTGTGAAATCAAACTCAATTAACCTTCTAATAGAATAGTCCGCATTTGCATTCTGCCGAATAATTCGACAAGGAATTTTATTATATTTATGATATAATGCTAATGCCAAACGATGAGAACCATTTACTAAATGAAAGTGTTTATCTATATAAATTTCCGATTTAGAATCGAATTGGATTTCTATAGATTTTATCAAATCAACAAAACGAACAATCTCATTTTTCACATTGGTTGTTTTTAATTGATGTTTTCTTAATTTTTCGTACAACGCCCAACCGTAATCATTTCGGTTATAATAGTTTTCTACTGCCAACAATCGTATTATGACATCATAACGAAGAAAATCCTTTTCATTTATTTGACGCATAAATAGTGTTTTGGGGTTACATAGAGTATGTTTCCCAAAAGCACTAATCTGCAATAACTGTATTAACCGTTTCATAAGAACTTATAAAAAAAGACGACACAATTAATAATTGCATCGTCTTTTTTCCCTACTAATAAAGATTTTATTATTCAATATCTCTAACTAAACGAACACATAAACCTTGATTTCTTGAAGAATTCCACGATTGCAATTGAACAAGCCAAGTTCCATATACATAATTTCCTTGTGAACCAGTTCGTCCTGCTTCATCATTTGCAGCAAACCATTTTTTTGTAGAAGACCAATATGCAGCAAATGTTTTTCCACATCCTTTACCCATATTTTTTTGTCCGAAAACCCATTCGGAACCACTTTTATACATATAGGTAATACCTGAGGCTGGTAAAAATACTGCACCTGCTCTTTGCATCGCATTCCATTCAGAAACCGTATACGTATTTGTAGAAAATCCCGCATCTGAATTATATACATTTGTTGAATTCTCAGATAAATTTGTCGCAACAAAAGAACTACCATCTGGTAATGTCCAATCATCTGGTAAAAGTATAATTCCTTCGATTGATGTAACACCATCAACGGTTTCGTCAATTAAAATCTTTCCTAAAGACATAAGTTCTGATGCATTATCTCTTTCTAACACAAGATAATTCCATTCATCCCCTGTCAGTGTACGCCACATACCTGCCGTATTGCCACCATTAGAAATAGCATTATATACACCCCAATCTGCATTTGCATAATCTCCGGTCAAATCTTCACTAATAAAATTCTCAACCGTTTGCGAATAATCAGTAGGATTATATAAAGATGCTCCACTATCCCAACCAGATGTTCCATAACAGAACAAGTCAATCCATCCAGTGTAAGAAGGATTATTTGCATATTGGTTTCCGCATTTAACACCATTTTCATATACATTACCACCAGTAGCACCATTTTTATCTGTTCCACCAACAGCATCATATTGATGAGCAGCGAATCGCCAAGTACCAGTAGAAGGTTGATATTGCAAATTACCTTGCGAGAACACAACACGTTTTGATTCACTTACCGAGAACGCCGACATAAACGCACCTTTATATGTGGTACCTGTAGCCAAATCAGCACGAACACCAAGTTTTATTCTCTCTTTTAAAGCCTCTAATTCTGTTTTGGTAATATATTCAGCGTCGTTTGTAAATTCACTTACGTTGGTTGGAGTATTGGATAAATCAGCATAATCACCGCTTGTTGCAACTGTTGACAAGGCTGGTTTATTCTTAATAAAATCGTCTGCATCTTCGTCATCTTGCTCCCAATCAGCTTGAGACAAATCACTAAATTGGACATAACTATCATAATCTTCCAACTCAGCAACCGTTGTTGGAATAGTTGGTTTATTCTTAATAAAGTCGGCAGCTTCTGCGTCATCTTGAGTCCAATCGGGTTGTACATTTCCAAGTGGAGTTAAATCAGTCTTCAATGCATATACAGACAAATCAGGAGTATGTTCCAAATCGTTGTAGTCGCCGCTTGTCGCAACATCTGACAAATCAGCTGTATTTGCTTTGCCGCTTATGTCTTGGTGGGCGGTCAAGAATCCTGCATCATTCGTCAATTCCGATGTCTTGGTTGGTATTGTTGGCTTATTTTCCAAATCATTGTAATCTCCTGTGGTTGCCACATCCGACAAGTCACTGAATTGGGCATAGCTTTCATAATCATCCAACTGAGCCACTGTTGTCGGGATGGTTGGTTTGTTTGTCAAATCATTGTAATCACCACTTGTTGCCACATCCGACAAATCAGCTGTATTTGCCTTGCCACTTATGTCTTGGTGGGCGGTCAAGAATCCTGCATCATTCGTCAATTCCGATGTCTTGGTTGGAATTGTCGGTTTGTTTGTCAAATCATTGTAATCACCACTTGTTGCCACATCCGACAAATCAGCTGTATTTGCCTTGCCGCTTATGTCTTGATGGGCGGTCAAGAATCCTGCATCATTCGTCAATTCCGATGTCTTGGTTGGTATTGTCGGAGTGTTTGTCAAATCATTGTAATCACCACTTGTTGCAACATCCGACAAATCAGCTGTATTTGCCTTGCCGCTTATGTCTTGATGGGCAGTCAAGAATCCTGCATCATTCGTCAGCTCTGATGTCTTAGTTGGAATTGTCGGAGTGTTTGTCAAATCATTGTAATCACCACTTGTTGCCACATCCGACAAATCAGCTGTATTTGCCTTGCCGCTTATGTCTTGATGGGCGGTCAAGAATCCTGCATCATTCGTCAATTCCGATGTCTTGGT
>Ga0310697_10000163_pt1 | contig 95171 bp, 85 predicted proteins | sample 172DNAGHGlowgp2_FD_203883 | JGI IMG/M metagenome (GOLD analysis project Ga0310697, IMG submission 203883) | Sheep rumen microbial communities from Palmerston North, Manawatu-Wanganui, New Zealand - 1728 DNA GHGlow gp2 (v2) (version 2) | ecosystem: Host-associated > Mammals > Digestive system >...
GTGATTGGGGGAATCTTTTTTCCCTATATCAAAGATACAAAATTTTTAACACATTAGCAATCAATTCGTTATAAATTTTTGACTATTTCGCGATAGTCCCTAATTATCCGTGTTATCCGTTTTTAAACGTTTATTTTATAAAGTGCTGATTTATAATTGTATAAACACGTTTTTAAAACGGATAATGTTACAAATTGTCATTTGTACGGTTCATTACAGCCTTGGTGGACTAAAGCGCAAAATGTGGAATTGGCGCCGAGAAGTGAGCTTTAGGCACCTTTGGGGAGGTTGGTAAAGCACGGGATGTAGGAATAAGGGCCGAAAGTGTGCTTTAGGCAGGGGCATGTAGGGGGGATAAAGCACGGAATGTGGGAATGAGGTCGATGAGTGTGCTTTAGGCGCCAGCGGAGAGGTGGTTAAAGCACGGAATGAGAGAATTAGGGCCGAAAGTGTGCTTTAGGCAGGGGTATGAAGGGGGTGTAAAGCACGGAATATGGGAATGAGGTCGATGAGTGTGCTTTAGGCAGCGGAAAGAGCCTGAGGATAATTTGGAGATAATGGCGAAAAAAAGTATTTTTGTGTTTGGAAGAGTGGTTGGATAAAGTGGCGTTGGTTTTTGATGATTGGTTGGGAAAAAGGGCGATGTTTTTTTGATGTTTGGTTGGGAAAAAGGGAGATGTTTTTTTTGATGCTTGGTGGGAATGAGGGAGTGAGATTTTTTAGTGCCGAGTTTTATGGAAAGTGATTTTGTTTGGGATCCGCTGAGGAAAAAAAGCGTACGGAATACACCTGAGGAGGCTGTGAGGCAGTGGTTTATATCGGTGCTTCACGAGGGGATGAAGGTTCCGGAGCACATGATGGGTTCGGAGGTGGCGATAAAGCACGGCGCCAAGGAGTACAGGGCCGATATCGTTGTGTACGCAAGAAGTGCCGAGCCTGTAATGGTGGTTGAGTGCAAGCGTCCTGAAGTGACGCTGGACCAGGCGGTGGTGGATCAGGCGCTGAGATACAATAATGAACTTAATGTCAGGTATATAGCTATAACAAACGGGGCTAAGACTTTCATCTTCCAACGTAAGGATGAGGGATGGGAATTCATGCAAAAAGCGCCCGCGTGGGAGGAAATGCAATGACAATCACTCAGGGTTTTCTGGATAATCCGATATTCAAATTGGTCGGGGAAACCGCCAGGGAGCAGGACGTAAGGGCCTTTGTAATCGGCGGTTACGTCCGTGATTGCTTTCTTGGAAAGCCGAGCAAGGATATTGACATTGTGGTGGAAGGCTCGGGGATAGTCCTGGCAGAAGCTGTGGCAAAGAAATGCCGCTCGAAGGTGAGCGTTTTCAAAAACTTCGGCACGGCTATGCTCCGTTATCATGGGGTCGAAGTGGAGTTCGTGGGTGCCAGGAAAGAGAGCTACAACAGAGATTCACGAAAGCCGATAGTTGAAGACGGTACGCTGGAAGAGGACCAGCTAAGGCGGGACTTCACCATAAATGCCATGGCATTTTCCCTTCAGGAGGAGGATTTTGGCGCTCTGGTGGATCCTTTCGGCGGCATACGCGACCTGACAAATGGCATAATCCGGACCCCGCTGGAACCGGAGCAGACCTATTCAGACGATCCTCTGCGCATGCTCAGGGCCATACGCTTCGCAACGCGCCTCAGCACGCCAGAGCAAAAGTTCACTATCGTCCCGGATAGCATCGAAGCTATGCGCAACATGTCCGGCAGGCTAAGCATCCTGTCCCGCGAAAGGATAGTCGAGGAGCTTAATAAAATGCTTCTGACTGCCAGGCCTTCCATGGCTTTCGAACTGATGGAAGATACCGGGCTTCTGAAGGAATTCCTGCCGGAACTGAGCCGTCTCAAAGGAGTGGAAACAGTCGATGGCAAAGGCCACAAGGAGAATTTCACGCATACGCTCCAGGTCCTCGACAATGTCGTGGATTTCGAAAAAGAGGCAATTCAACAAGAGCTTCTCAATGATTATGATTCTGAAGGCAATGCCACCAAAAGGACGGAGCCTAATCTTTGGCTTCGTTGGGCTGCCCTTCTCCATGATATAGGGAAACCTGCTTCCAAGCGCTATGCACCGGGGCAGGGCTGGACCTTCCATGGTCACGAAGTTGTGGGCGCAAGGATGGTCCCGCAGATTTTCCAAAAGCTGAAAATGCCACTGAACGAAAAGATGAAGTACGTCCAGAAGCTCGTGAACCTGCATCTGAGGCCCATTGCCCTGGTGGACGACGAAGTGACGGACAGTGCAGTGAGGCGCCTTCTTTTCGACGCCGGAAACGACATCGACGACCTTATGCTCCTTTGCAACGCCGATATCACTTCCAAAAATCCCGCGAAGGTCGCAAGACTCAGGAAAAACTTCGAGCTGGTGAAAGAGAAAATGGCCGAAGTCGAGGCGAAAGACAACCTCAGGAACTGGAAGAACCCCATCACGGGGGACTACGTAATGGAACTTTTCGGCCTGGAGCCGTGCAATACCATAGGCCAGCTTAAAGAGATGGTGAAAAATGCCATCCTGGACGGCGAAATACCATATACCTTTGAAGCCGCCGACGCCTATATGCGTAAAGTGGCCGAAGATACGCTCGGCCTGCGGCCTCGGTATGACAAAAACGGGGCCTCACCGAATAGCAAAAACGGAGCCTCACCGAATAGCAAAAACGAAGCCTAATCTGTCATACCGAGCGAAGCGAGTGTATCCCATGATTGACCGCTACATATCATACCTGCGGGACGTAAGGCGCTATTCCGAGCGCACGCAAGTGCTTTACAAAGCGGCGCTTGAGGATTTTGCCCTCTGGGCGGAGACCCCCGGTCAGGCCGGGGGTGACGGTCGGCGCGGTCATGGGGGTGACGGCATGAAAGGTCAAGCCGCTGACGCCGTCATGCCCGGCTTGACTGGGCATCTTGTGCCTTCGCGCATCCGCGAATACGAAGCGCATCTGATTGAAAAGGGCCTGAAGCCACGTACGGTGCATCTGAGAATCAGCGCCATAAGCGGATACTGCAACTTCCTGGTAAAAGAGGGCGTTATTAAAAGCAATCCTGTAAAGAACGTCAAAAGGCCGAAGATGGAAAAACGCCTGCCGGAATTCTTTACGGACAAGACGATGCAGGATTATCTGGAATCGAGCGCCTATGATGCTTCACAGGAGCAGCTGGAGATTATGCAATCGGCGGATAGCGGCTCGAAATTTGCAGAAGATTTATATAACCGAAGGCTCAGGCGACTGATAATCAGCATGCTGTACGGGACGGGAATCAGAAGGGCGGAAATTATCGGCCTGAAGCGCGGCAGCGTTGATTTTTCCAGGGCCAGTTTGAGGGTTAGGGGAAAAGGAGATAAAATGAGAGAAATTCCTCTTGTTCCTTCACTTGTTCAGGAAATTTCACTATATTTGAAAGCAGTTAGTTCGATTGTAGGGGAGGTATCGTCCGCGGACGCTCCACTGCTGGTAACAGATAAGGGCAAACCTCTGTATCCGGAATTTGTGGACAGGGCGGTAAAAAAGGAACTGGACGGCACCGGCGCCACGGGGAGGAAATCCCCACACGTGCTCAGGCACTCGCTCGCAACGGCCCTTCTGGACGGCGGAGCGGACCTCAACGCCATTAAAGAAATGCTGGGCCACAGTTCCCTGGCCGCAACCGAGGTTTATACCCACAACACGGTCGAACGTCTGAAAACCCAATACATGAACGCCCATCCAAGGGCAAAAAACAAAGACAGCAATGATTAACATCAAGTCCCTTAAGTTCGATGCAGACGAGAAGCTGCTGGAACTAATCGAGAAAAAAGTAGGAAAAGTGGAGAAGTTCTTCGACAATCTCTCAGACATTGACGTTACACTGTCCCTCCTCCCGGACGCCGAAAACAAGAGCGTAAAGCTCCAGACCCACATCCCCGGGGAAGACCTGATCGTGGAGCGCCAGGCACGCACTTTCGAAGAAGCCGTGACGGATGCCGCAGACGCCCTTAAGGAAAGGGTGATTCGCGCCAAAGAAAAGAAATTCGCCAAGTAAGTGGCTGCCGCAAAAGGCTACATAGAAACCGACCGACAGGTTAAAAACATACTTGAAGACGTCCGTCAGGGCATCTTCAAGTATGTTTATTTACTAATGGGTGAGGAACCCTATTACCCGGACCTGGTGTGCAATGCCATAATAGACAATTGCCTTCAGGAATGGGAGAAAGACTTTAACGAAACCATCTGCTACGGCGGGGATACGGACGCGGACAGTGTAATTACCGCCGCCAGGCGTTTCCCCATGATGGCGGACAGGCAACTGGTGGTGGTAAAGGAAGCCCAGCAGATGAAGACGCTGGAGGAACTGTCGCTTTACTGCCAGAATCCGCTTGACAGCACCGTGCTGGTAATTCTGATGCACGGGGCATCGGCCGACAAAAGAAAAGCCCTATACAAGAGCGTCCTGAAAACGGGCGTGATTGTGGAATCGAATCCCCTGAGGGATTATGAGCTTCCGCAGTGGATCAGCGCTTATTATCAGGGCCGCGGGCTTAACATTCACCCCGAAGCGGCGTCTCTCCTTGCGGAAAGTGCCGGCGCGGACCTTGGAAAGATAGCCGTCGAGACTGACAAACTCCTGAAAAACCTCCCGGAAGGGGTGAGGGACGTTACCGTAGCCGACATAGAGAAAAACGTAGGCGTAAGCCGTCAGTGGAGCATTTTCGAACTCACGAAATGTCTCAGCTACCGGCAGGGAGCGAAAGCCCTCACCATCGCCGCACACATTGGAGAGGCCCCCAGATTCATGCTTCCGATGGCTGTGGCCCCGTTATTCACCCACTTCAACCGTATACTCAAGTATCACGCCCTGATGCCTTCGCGTCCGTCCCCTGCCGATGCCGCCAAAGTACTTGGCGTGAATCCATTCTTCCTTAAAGAGTACGACGCTGCCCTCAGGAACTATCCGCTCCCGCAGTGCATGCGTATTATTTCGCTCCTCTGCGAATACGATTACAAAGGAAAGGGCGGTGACGCCGGCGAAGCGTCTCCTGCCCGGCTTCTTACCGAACTGGTATCAAAAATTCTCGCATAAATGTCAATAATTCAAGTAAAGGATGTGTCCAAATCTTTCGGGCCGAAAGTGGCTCTGGACCATGTGTCATTGGACATTCCTGAAGGTAAGATTTTCGGCCTGCTCGGGCCGAACGGTGCCGGAAAGAGCACCCTGATACGAATAATCAACAGAATCACCATAGCTTCGGCCGGGGAAATATGGTTCCAGGGCCATCCGATCAATGATGCAGACGTGGCTCGCATAGGCTACCTTCCCGAAGAAAGGGGCCTCTACCGGAAAATGAAGGTGGGGGAGCAGGCCATGTACCTTGCCCAGCTCAAGGGCATGAGCGCCCGCGACGCTGCGGTGGAACTGAAAAAGTGGTTCGTCCGCTTCGAGATTCAGGATTGGTGGAACAAGAAGGTCGAAGAGCTGTCCAAAGGTATGGCGCAGAAGGTCCAGTTCATCACAACCGTCGTGCACAAGCCTTCGCTGATGATTCTGGACGAACCCTTCTCCGGCTTCGACCCGGTAAATGCGGAACTTATCCGCAAGGAGATTCTCCGGCTTAAGGACGAAGGCGCCACCATTATCCTTTCCACCCACAACATGGAAAGCGTGGAAGCCCTATGCGACAATATCGCCCTGATCAACAAGGCGAAGCTGGTGGTTACCGGCCCAACCGATGAAATCCGCCGTCAGCACGGAGAGGACAACGTGGAAATCGAGTTCACGGACGAAAGCCTGTCCAGAAAGCAGCTTCTCGTTCCCAGGGCCGATGTAAACGCCAAATTGAGCGAACTCATTGCCGCCGGAGTCACCATCAATTCCTTAAGGGAAGTGATCCCCCGCATGAACGACATCTTTATCAAACTTGTAACAGAGGAGGCCTAAGCTTATGAATGTTAAGAAATTATGGATTGTAATCCAGCGCGAATACCTGAATAAGGTACGCAAGAAAAGCTTCCTTCTGATAACTTTCCTGGCCCCTGTATTCTTCGCGGCTATATGTGTCCTTCCCGCTCTTATCATGAACAGCGCCAAGGAAGCTGCCAAGGAAGTGGGCGTTATCGACCGTTCCGGAATTGTACTCCCGTATCTTACGAACAATGACGTGACTGTGTTCAGAGACCTTGGCACGTCGGCCGTTGAGGATTCGGTGAAATCCAGCCTGGGTACCTACGGGATAGACGTTCTGCTGAGCATTTCGGAGCTTGACGAAGAAAACCTTACGGTAAAGGCCAGTTGCTACAGCGAAAAGCCCCTGGGCATGGACACCGGCTCAATGATAGAGGGGATGATAAACGATGCCGTAGAGGATTACCGCATAGACAGCTACGGGATAGAGAACCTGAAAGAGATAATGTCCGGAGTTAAATCCGACGTCTCGCTCAAGACCTACACCGTGGACTCTGAAGGCGAGGCCAAGATCTCTGAAAGCGGCATTTACATGGTCCTTTCCATGGTTCTCGGAATGGCCATATACATGTTCATTGCCCTGTTCTCCGGAATGGTAATGAGCTCTGTGATAGAGGAAAAGAGCTCCCGCGTGGTGGAAGTGCTCATGTCCTCGGTCAAAGCCACCGAGCTTATGTTCGGAAAGATTATCGGCGTTGCGTTTGTAGCCCTTACCCAGTTCCTGCTTTGGATACTGCTTACGCTTATTCTTGTGGGCGTGGCCATGGGTATAGTAGGGAAGGACAAGATGGCGGGATTGTTCGGGAACGATCCTTCCACGGAAATGATTTCCGAAATGGCCCCTGGCATGGATATGGGCTCGACGATTGATTTGCAGGCGCTTACGGCCGCTGCGGATTCCACTGCGGTAGCGACTGGCGAGCCTTCGGGTATGGAGGTTATACTCAGCACAATCGGACAGATTAATATCGGCCAGCTTTTGCTCTCGTTCGTCATTTTCTTCATCTTCGGCTACCTGCTGTATGCTTCGCTCTTTGCGGCAATCGGCAGCGCTGTTGAAAACGAAGGCGACTCCTCGCAGCTGCAGCTTCCTGTCACCATACCTCTGGTGATTGGCTTTTTCATCGCCATCTATGCCTTCAAGGCACCCGACAGCGCCCTGGTCTTCTGGGGCAGCATCATTCCCTTCACTTCGCCTATCGTGATGCTCGCGCGCATTCCTTTCGGCGTGCCAAGTTGGGAACTGTGGCTGTCTGTCGCCATACTTGTGGCCACCTTCGTTGCCTGCGCGTGGGCGTCGGCCAAGATTTACAAGGTGGGAATACTTATGTACGGAAAGAAATCAAGCTTTAAAGACCTTTGGAAATGGCTGAAACAAAAGTAAACAATTCGTGGTTCTGGGGGATACTCTGGGCCATTGTAATCGTTGGCGCAGTATTCGCATCGGTGCGGGTCCTGCAGCAGTCGAAGGAACCCGTCATCACCTGGCGGCGTGTTCTGATGGACGGCCACAGGAGCGGGGTGGTGCCGCTAAATGCCGAAAACGCGGCCACCGGCCTTGGAGTTTTTACCGACGAAACGTACGTGACTCCTTCCGGCGTGAAATATCCGGCCGATTCTCCCGTTGCCGAAGTTGCTCAGGTGCTGATGGATGTTCAGCCTCGGATGGCTATCCTCAAACAGGTTGTGGCCCACAGCGCCCTGGAGATGGAAAACCTCAGGACCGTTCCTGACCTTCCTCTTGGTAATTTCGTCGCCGATGCCTTCCGCTCATTCGCATCCGACTATTTCAAGGTGCCGATGGATTTCTCGCTGGTAAACTACGGCGGAATCCGCATTCCCATGCCTAAGGGAGCAGTCACGCTCGAGGACATGACGTCGATGTTCCCCTTTAAGAATTATCTGGTGTACTGCAAAGTGAAAGGTGAGAACCTTACCAGGCTATTGGAGCAGCTTGCAGGAACTCCGGCCTTCCAGGCAGTGTCAGGCGTTACTGTAAAGGTAAAGGACCATAAGCTTGAAAGCGCCCTTATCGGCGGAAAGCCCATCGACCCGGAGCGTATTTACAACGTCGCATCCCTGGATTTCCTGCTGGATGGAGGTGATCAGATCAGGCTGGGCGCCCTTTCGGAGGATGTGGTCCTGACGCACGTTTTGGTAAAGGAAGTAATACTTGCCTATGTGACCGGTTTGGAGAAGCGGGGCGAAGTTATTGATGCCAAGGCCGACGGCCGCGTAATTATGGAGGACAGCAGCAATGAATAAGACTACTAAGATTATACTTGTCGCGGCAGGCGCACTTGCGCTTTGCTATGGAGTGTATGCCGCAGTGACGGCAGGGAAGAGGATTAACTCAAAAGCGACCCTCACCATCCTTCACGTGAACGACACTCACTCGCACATAGAGCCTGAAAAGAGCGGCGAATATACCGGAAAGGGAGGCATTATCGAACGGGCCGCCTATGTGGATTCCGTAAGGCAGGCCGACGGGGCGGAGAACGTACTCCTTCTTCATGCCGGAGACTTTTCCCAGGGCACTTCCTATTTCAGCGAGTTCGGCATTCCGCTTATGATTTCGGAGATTAACGCCATGCGCTACGACGCTTTCACCCTTGGAAACCACGAGTTCGACAATGGCATCGAGGCCCTTGGGGAGGCACTTTCCGGAAGCGAGGTTCCTTGCGTAGTGTGCAATTATGACTTCTCTCCTTTCGAGGCGGGGAAGTATATCAAGCCTTATGTAATAATCGAAAAGGCAGGTAAGAAGATCGGCATCGTGGGTGTCCTGTGCCCCCTGGACGGCGTTATTTCTCCTGAAATCTCCAACCGTATTCCCGTTTTCGACATGGTACCCACCGTGCAGAAATATGTGGACGAGATCAAACCCCAGTGCGACCTTGTAATTGCCCTTACCCATCTTGGATACACTGAGCACGGTCCCGGCGAGCCCACGGACATCGACCTCTGCAAGGCCACACGCGGAATCGACATGATTATCGGCGGGCACTCACACACCTTCATGGAAGCGCCCGACTATGTTCTTAATTTAGACGGTAAAAAGGTTCCCATTGTCCAGACCGGATGGATGGGGGTCTGGATGGGAGAATACCACGTAAAGCTATAGGATATTCATAGACTGCTCGCGGATTTTCTCCAGCTCGTCTTTCATCTTTACCACCAGCTTCTGGATACCTGCATGGTTTGCCTTGGAGCCGGTGGTATTTATTTCACGTCCCATCTCCTGGATTATGAAACCAAGCTTCTTTCCGGGATAGGGTTCCGAGTCGATTACTTCGCGGAAGTACTTGCAGTGCTGCCTGAGGCGTACTTTTTCTTCGTTGATGTCGTACTTTTCAAGGTAGAAGATGAGCTCCTGCTCAAAGCGTTCGGGCATCACTTTTACCTTGAGATCCTCTATGGATTTGGTAAGCTTTTCTTTTACGGATTCAATCCTTTCCCCTTCCAGGGCTTCCACCTGATTGTAAAGGTCCAGAATGCCCTCCACGCGTGAGGTTACGTCTTTGTAAAGGGCCTTGCCTTCGTCGGCACGGTAGGTGCAGATCTGGTCCAGGGCTTCGTTCAGGGCCTTTTCCACTTCGGGCCAGTCTTCGGGAGTTATGGCATCGGCCTTTTTTGCGTCCACTACGTCCGGGAGGCGGAGGATTGCGCCTGCGAGCACTTCGCTGCCGTGAGGGTCGGTGCCCATCGCCTTTGCAACGCTGTCCCAGTACGATTTGAAGGCCTCGGCATTGATTGCGTGCGAGCTGTCTCCTGGAGTTGCCTCGAAACTCAGATACATGTCTATGGTACCTCTGACCAGCCTGTCGGAGAGCATCTTTCTTACGACTAAATCCTTATCCTTGGGAAGAAGGGAGGATTTTATGTTGATGTCGGCATTTTTCCCGTTCAGACTGCGTATCTCAATGGTAAGAGTTCCGCCCGAAATCACGGCCTGGGCCTTGCCGTATCCTGTCATTGACTGTATCATGGTGCGAATGAGTTTTGTGGTGCAAAGATACGAATATTTTGCCTTTTCTGTTATCGCCCTCCGGCGTTTTGGAATATTAGCCGAAATTGGTGTATATTTGTAAAAAAGCTTATCTAAAGAAAAAGTATTTACAATCTGATGGCCATGAATAAATTATTTACTCTGCTTATGACGTTGCTTGTGGCCTCATGTGTATCAGGTCCCGTTACGCATGTTGAAGAGCTATGTCTGACCGCCGGAGGCAACAGGGTCTTCGGGGAGTTCTACCATCCGGAGGGGAAAGCCCCGCTTGTTGTCATTTCACACGGTTTTAACGGCAGTCATGAGTCCGCCAAGCCCTATGCAAAAGCGCTCTCAGAGATGGGCTATGCTGTCTATTGCTTCGATTTCCCTGGCGGTTCGACCTACAGCCTGTCGGAAGGGAAGACGACAGAGATGTCTATTTTCAAGGAGAAGTCCGATCTTATTTCCATCGTTAACGCCCTTTGGGAGCGGGCCGATGTTATCCCTGGGAAGGTGACCCTTATCGGCGAGAGCCAGGGCGGCATGGTGTCGGCGCTGGTTGCCGCAGAACTGGGGGAGAAGGTGGAGAGACTCTTTCTCATCTATCCCGCTTTCTGCATCAAGGATGACTGGGTAGAGTTGTACCCCAGTGTGGAGGAGATGCCAGATGAGGTCGATTTCTGGGGAGTCAGACTTGGCAGGGCCTATCGCGATGGCCTGGACAGCCTGGACGTTTACGGAACCATATCGCAGTACCATGGCCCCGTTGTCATCTACCATGGCGACAAGGACCCCGTAGTTAACATATCCTATTCTGAACGGGCGGCCGAAGCTTACCCGTCGGCAAAGCTAGTAGTCTATGAGGGGGAAGGCCACGGCTTCAGCCCCGAGGTTACGGCAAAGACGGTGGAGAGTATCGTAGATAACATCAAAAGCAAAGTTCCTAATTATATGATAGACGAAAAGATTCTGAATGAGCTGAGGGGACGCGATGTAGTCCTCTTCGTGGCTACGGAGGGAGAGGTAGATGAGAGTGCTTCCCCTTTCCCTGTCGTGATATCCGGATACGGCAAGATGCGTATGTACGCCGCACTCGTCCGCTGGTATGAATCCCTGGAGGAGGGCAGGCATCCTATAGTCCTCAATATCGGTTCGGCCGGTTCTGCCAAGTATCCTATCGGGGAGGTTATCAACGTGGGGAGTTTCATAAACGGAGGGGACGCTTTCGTGCATGACCGCATCGAAGCTCCGCGCGAAGGTGCGTCGGTCTACTCCGGGGACTTTTTCATGAGCGCAAAGACATTCTCTCCTGAGGAGGTCAAAAGGCTTTCGTCAGATTATGACCTGTTTGACATGGAGGCCTATGCCGTTGCGTACTTCTGCAGTTCTTACGGTGTCCCATACTACTGTTTCAAGGCCGTTTCCGATAATCTGGACGGGTCAGTGAAAGACTGGGAGAATATCCTTGGAGATATAAAGGCGACATTCTCACAGTTGCTTGCCCGCTTAAAATGAATACAAACGTATGAAACTACTTATGTCACTTCTTTCACTTCTTGGCCTCTTCGCGTGCGGAAGCGGATACAAGGACCTTGGTCCCGAACAGTTCGCAAAGACAATTGCTGACGGCTCAATCGCTTTGGTTGATGTCCGAACTCCAGAAGAGTATGCTGCCGGACATCTTCACGGAGCTGCCAATGTCGACTGGAAAGCATCTGACTTCATGGATAGAATGAACGCCTTCCCCAAGGGAACGCCAATAGCCGTATATTGCCGGAGCGGGAGAAGAAGTGCCGAAGCAGCCGCGAAGCTTTCAAAAGCAGGTTATACCGTTATTAACATGCTGGGAGGTTATCTGGCCTGGACTGAGGATAACCGCCCAGTGACGCAGTACGCCGTGGAGACTTTCTTTACGGATAGCGGAAAGCCAGTATCCATCACCCTCATCAAGCACGGCACCCTGGCGCTTTCATACAAAGGGCTTTCCATTCATGTGGACCCTGTCTCCGGATATGGCAAGCCTACGGACTACGCCGCGGAGTTCCCCAAGGCCGATGTCATTCTGGTGACGCATGAGCACGGTGACCATTTCGACAAGGAAGCCATCGGCGCCCTTACTAAGGAGGAGACCCTTCTTATCACTAATGCCCGCTGCGCCGATATGCTCGGATTCGGAACTGTGATGGCAAACGGAGATGCCATCGAGCTTCCTGGAGATATCCGCCTGGAAGCTGTCCCGGCTTATAACTGCACCGAAGGCCACATGCAGTTCCACCCGAAGGGGAGGGACAACGGTTTCGTCCTGACAATAGACGGGCTGCATATTTACATCGCCGGTGATACGGAGGACATTCCGGAAATGGCCGAACTCAAGGACATCGATGTCGCTTTCCTCCCCGTCAACCAGCCCTACACGATGACCGTCCAGCAGTGTGCCAATGCTACTAAAGTAATAAAGCCGAAGGTGCTGATTCCTTACCATTTTTCGCAGACTGACCTTTCTGATCTTCCGTCTATGCTTCCCGAGACCAAGGTACTCTTGAGGGATATGCGATAAAGTTCTTAATTTGGACATTATGTCACATGAAAGGACAAAGTGGCACTGCTCTTTGCCACTTTGTCTCTTTTGAGGCAATGGTCCCGGCTTTGCTATTAGCTTAAACGGCTTCGACAAGGAGCCCCGGGAATAGGGATACACCCAAAACCGGAACGATTAAAGTTTTTGAGCTATGTTACCGATGATCAGAAGGACAAATGACAGCTGGATGCCGGACATTTTCAATGACTTTTTTGACAACAGCTGGATGGAAAGGCCCACTTATACGGCCCCTGCAATTAACGTTCTTGAGAACGAGAAAGAGTACGACGTAGAGCTTGCGGCTCCCGGTTTGGACAAGGAGGATTTCAAGGTCCATGTCGATGCCGACAACAATCTGCACATCGAAATGGAAAAGAAGGCCGAAAACAAGGAGGGCAAGCGTCACGGGCGTTACCTCCGCCGCGAATTCTCCTACGAAAAGTTCCAGCAGACGCTCATCCTGCCCGAAGACGTTGATGCCGATAAGATCGAGGCCAGCGTCGAAAGTGGAGTCCTGAACGTACATCTTCCCAAGAAGGACAACATCCAAAGGACGGAAGCCGTAAAACAGATAACTGTGAAATAAACTGCTTGTCCCGATAAGAATTCGAGTCGGAGTTCCAATCAGATTACTGCGTGAACAAAATGTGCCTTTTTTGCTCACGCAGTTTTTATAGATGATTGTTAATAACTTTTTTTAAAAATATCTTGTGGAAATAGGATTTTTGTATATATTTGCGTGGTCATAATGGGCCTGAAGGGATGAAATTACATCAAACCTATTACTATATGACACAAAATCAGCAAGCTATCTACGACGCCCGTACGCTTGGTAAGGGCAAGATGCTTACCCTCGGTCTCCAGCACATGTTCGCCATGTTCGGAGCCACGGTCCTGGTCCCGGTGATTACCGGTCTTTCGATGAGCGCCACCCTCCTTTTCGCAGGTCTTGGAACGCTCATTTTTCATTTCCTGACGAAGATGAAGGTCCCGGCTTTCCTTGGCTCGTCCTTCGCGTTCCTTGGCGGATACGCCGCCGTCGTTTCAATGGGAGCGCAGAGAGGTCTCTCGGCCACGGAATCATTGCCTTATGCCTGCATCGGAGTTTTCTCGGCAGGCATTATTTATTTCATCCTGGCGGGGCTGGTGGCCGCTTTCGGCACCAAGAAGGTTATGAAATTCCTGCCTCCCATCGTGACGGGTCCTATCATCATTGCCATCGGCCTTACGCTTTCCGGCAGCGCAATCCAGAACTGCAACAACAACTGGTGGATAGCCCTTCTAGCAATAATAATCATTATAGTATGTAATATCTGGGCAAAGGGAATGATCAGGATCATCCCCATCCTCCTGGGCGTTCTGGGTTCGTACCTCGTGGCTGCCTGCTTCGGCCTGTGCGATTTCACTGCTGTTAAGGAAGCCGCATGGGTGGGCCTTCCCTTCAGGTGGGAAGACACTGCCTTCCACGTATTTGTTAATCCCAACTGGGGGCTTGTCATTAGCGCAATTATAGCTATCGTTCCCATCTCCCTTGCAACCATGATGGAGCATGTGGGTGACATGTGCGCCATTTCCTCCACCACCGGCGAAAACTACCTGGAGGATCCCGGCCTGCACCGCACCCTTATGGGCGACGGCTTCGCCACCATGCTGGCATCACTTTTCGGCGCACCTGCAAATACCACTTATGGCGAAAATACCGGCGTACTTAACCTTACTAAGGTCTATGATCCGCGCGTGATACGCATCGCTGCGGTTTTCGCCATCATCCTTTCCTTCTGCCCTAAGTTCAGCGCCCTTATCAGTTGCATGCCTGCAGCTACCATCGGCGGCGTTTCTCTGGTGCTTTACGGTATGATTTCGGCCGTGGGTGTTCGTAACATCGTGGAAAACCAGGTCGATTTCACCAAGAGCCGCAATGTTATTATCGCCGCCCTTATCCTTGTGCTCGCAATCGGCATCAAATACGGCGCAGGTGATGCCATTAACTTAGGTTTTACCTCGCTCAGCGGCCTTGCAGTTGCTGCTCTAGTTGGTGTGATCCTTAACGCCGCACTTCCCGGAAAGGACTACGAATTCGGCTCCAATCCCAAGGGAGACAAGGCAATCGACTTTGAAATCAATCCTTCGCTAAGAAAATGAGATACACTCGCCCCTTGCAGGGGCTCGGTATGACAGTCATTCCGAGCGAAGCGAGAGAATCTCCGTAAGAACCTTTTATTATATTTAACTCATAAACTACGTTTTATGTCTAAAAAATTCATTTTTGCCGCGGCCGTTGCCGCATTCGCCTTCGGCAGTGCCGCAAAGGCCCAGACCAATCTCCAGGTGTTCTACGATTTCGGAAAGGATCGCGGACACGTAACCACAACCATCGAAGGCTTCTACCCGGATTCCTGGGGTAACACCTTCTTCTTTGTGGACCATGACTTCAACAACAAGCATGACGGCAAAATCATCTCTCCCAACGGAACTTACATGGAGATTGCCCGCTGTCTTAATTTCTGGCAGAATGTCCCCGTTCTTAACGGATTCAGCATTCATGCCGAATATAACGGAGGTATATACAACAACTTCTCCATCAACCACGCTTTCCTTGCCGGTCTTGATTACTTCATTCACAGCAAGGATTTCAAGAATACGCTAAATATAAAGGTCCTTTACAAGTGGATTGACTATCGCGGTGTAGGTGAAGCCTCCGGTTTTCCTGCCTATGAATTCAAGAGCAATGTTCCCATGCAGTTTACCCTGGTATGGGGCATGCAGGATCTCTTCGGCCTCAAGGGGCTCCGTTTCAGCGGCTTTGCCGACTTCTGGTGGCAGGACCATGTCCTGTTTACTGACGAGAAGGACCAGGCTCTTGCAACTCCTGAAGTCTCCCACATTGAATTCATTTCTGAACCTCAGCTCTGGTACAACGTCGGTCAGTGGTTTGGTGTTCCTCAGCTAAATATCGGCGGAGAGGTTGAACTGAGCTTTGACTTCGGCTCTTCACGCGGATTCCGCGCACGTCCCTGTGCTGGTGTTAAATGGGTATTCTAAGCTAGGAGGATCGCCCAATGAAGCCTGCATTCGAGAAACTTTTTGGATTTGATTCCAAAAAGCACAGCGTTCGTACCGAAATCCTCGCCGGTGTAACCACTTTCCTCACCATGGCCTATATCCTGGCCGTGAATCCGGGCATCTTCAGCGCACTTCCCGGCATGCCCGCTCCCAGCGTATTTACCGCAACGGCTCTTGCCGCCATCATTGGTACGCTTGTGATGGCATTGTATGCAAAGAAGCCTTTCGCCCTTGCTCCAGGAATGGGATTGAACGCCTTCTTCGTGTTTACCGTCTGCCTGGGCATGGGTTACACCTGGCAGTTCGCCCTTACTGCTGTCCTTATTGAAGGCCTCCTTTTCATCGTCCTTACCCTAACCAAGGTCCGCAGCTGGCTCCTCAATGCCATTCCCGGCACCCTTAAGAAGGCAATTGGCGCAGGTATCGGCCTGTTCATTGCTTTCATCGGCCTGCAGAACGCCGGCATTATCGTCAACAGCGACGCCACCCTGGTAACTCTGGGCCATATCACCGAAGGCAAGGCTCTCCTTGGCCTTATCGGCCTGTTCATCACCGCCGGCCTTGTCATGGCGAAAGTGCGTGGCGGCATGCTCTGGGGCATCCTTGCGACCACCCTCCTGGGCCTTCTGATTAAAGATCCTGCAACAGGTGAAGCCATCACCAAGCTTAACGGCGTGGTCTCCCTTCCGCAGAGCGTCGGCCCCATCTTCTGCAAGTTCGAGTGGGGGCAGGTCCTTTCGCTGGACATGCTGGTAGTAGTGTTCACCTTCCTGTTCATAGACATGTTCGACACCATGGGCACCATCATCGGCGTGCATCAGGGGACTGACCTTATTCCCGAAGGCAACCGCAAGGACGACATCCCCGATATGGAGAAGATGTTCCTGGCCGATTCCATCGCCACTGTATGCGGTGCATGCCTTGGTACTTCCACTACCACCACTTATGTGGAAAGCGCTTCCGGCGTAGGGGAGGGCGGTCGTACAGGTCTCACCGCCTTGTCCACCGCAGTGTGTTTCGCCCTGGCTCTCTTCTTCAGCCCGCTGTTCCTGGCCATCCCCGGCGCAGCCACCGCACCCGCCCTCATCATCGTAGGCGTTATGATGATGAAGCCGCTGAAGGCTATCCATTGGGAAGATTATTGCAGGGCCATCCCCGCCTTCCTGTGCATCATCACCATGCCCCTTGCCTATAGCATAAGCGACGGCATCCTTATCGGCGTGATCTCCTATGTCCTCTGCCACGTTGTTGCAGGCAAGTTCAAGGACATCTCCGTGACGATGTGGATACTTGCAGCGCTGTTTATTTGCAAGTATATCTTTATCTAAGTATCTGATACATAATGCATTAACGAAATGATGTCTGTTCCGGCGGAGCAGACATCATTTTAGTAATTGGCTGATACAGAGCTACTTCTGTTCGGCGTTGTTGGTGAAGTCTTCGCGGATGAGGGTGGTGCGCTCCACGGGGAGGGTAAAGGCGATGCCCTGGCCGTCGGTGGTGAGGCCGCTGTTGTGGTAAATTGCCTTTAGGATTACGTCTTTTAAGTCCTCGTGGACGAGGATGAGTACAATTTCCTTGTTGGGCTGGATGGTAATGTTGAAGAATTCTTCGGCTTCGGGGTTTGCCGAACCACGGCCGCGGAGTATGGTTCCTCCACGTGCGCCAGCCTCGCGTGCGGCTTCCATTACGTTTTCCGAGAAACCGGCGTTGACGATGCAGAGAATGAGTTCGAATTTGATATTGTTTGCCATTATGCTTCCTCCATTACGCGTTTGTCGTTGCTTAAAAAACCGTATACTTGCGTGCCGATGAGGCTTGCCAGCCGCACGGTGAATGCCACTCCTTTGAGTTCTTTGGCTTTCTGGAAGTTTTCGTTCAGAATGTCTATTATCTTCTGGGCTTCGTCCTGCCTGACTATGCTGATAATCATGTTCTTGGGCTTTTCAACTATGCCAAGATAATTGAAAAGTATGTGGGTGGTTCCCTGTGCGGGAAGGGTAACCTGCATGTTTGCCTGGCAGGACTGGATAAGGCTGGAGAAATATGCGACTTTCTTCTCCGGCACTATCGCTACCAGCATCTCAAGCTTCATCGGGGCTATGTTGCGAGTTTTGTCCATAAGGCTGTTATTCGAAGTAGATGATTTGGTCGTCGGCGGCGCTCAGGATGCGCTTAAGGGCTGCTTTGTTGCGCCTGCGTACGCTCACGACGGATTTGAATCCCAGGGTCTGGATGGTGATAAGGGGCGTAAGTGCGACCATAGCCACTACGCCGAAAGCAAAGTCCAGCACAGCGCTTTCCCCCTGAATGGTTACGCACGCTCCGATTACAAGCGGAAGGATGAAACTGGAAGTTAGAGGACCGCTGGCAACGCCGCCTGAGTCGAAGGCTATGGCAGTATAGAGTTTTGGAACCATGAAGGAGAGTCCCAGGGAAATCAAATAACCGGGGACAAGGTAGTAAAGCAGCGAGAAGCCGAAGTGAACCCTTAGGACCGAAAGGCCGATGGAGACGCCCACGCCGATGGAAAGAGCTGTGAGCATTTGAGTCTTGGAAACTTCTCCATCCGTTATGTCCTTGACCTGGTTGTTGAGTACGTGGACGGCAGGCTCTGCCAGTACAACCACATTGCCTATGATGAAAGCCACGGCAATCAGTATTGCCGGATGGGCGTTTGCGAGCTGGCTGCCGATCTTGAAGCCTATTGGCATGAAAGCTATGGAAACGGCGGCAAGGAACAGCACCAGGCCTATGAAAGTGTATATAATGCCGAACAGTATCTGCAATATCTTTGTTTTGGGAAGCTTAAGGATTGCAAACTGCAGGATGAAGAAGAAAACCACGACCATGACGAGGGACTTTCCGACTTCGAGCATTGTTTCCGAGATAACTGTACCGATGCCTTCCGAGAAAATGGCTCCCAGTGAATAGTCGGGGAGGGTGTAATTGAACTTGCCTGTGGAGGCCATGGACAGCGCCAGGACAGCGATGATGGGCCCGACGGAGCACAGGGCAATGAGGCCGAAACTGTTTTCGGAAGCATTACGGCCGCCAACCGACATGGCTATTCCTACACCAAGGGCCATAATGAAAGGTACGGTGATGGGACCCGTTGTGACGCCGCCCGAGTCGAAGGACATGGACAGCAGTGATCCGCCTCCGTTTTGAATCAGGATTGCGGCAAGGCAGAACAGGACCATGTAGAAGTATAGCAGTATGCTTGTAAGATCGGCCCTTAAAACTATTTTGAGGACGCCCAGGAGCAACATCAGTCCCACGCCCACACCTACTGTCACTATGAGTACAGTGCCGTTCATAACGGCGCTTACCTGTGATGCGAGTACTGAGAGGTCAGGTTCGGCGATAGTGATGAGTATGCCCATCAGAAGGCTTACCGAAAGCAGGACGCCCATCTTTTTGGACTTGGTGAGGCCTTCTCCAATATACTGCCCCATGGGAGTCATGGCAAGGTCCGCACCCAGGTTGAAAAGGCCGATTCCAAGCACAAGAAGTACTGCGGAAACCACGAATACCATTAATTCGCGGGCCGATATGTCAACCCAGGGAGTCAGTGAAAGCAGGAATACCAGCACACTTACAGGAAGCACTGAAATGAGCGCCTCCTTGAGTTTATAATGCAGGGATGTCCAAAATTCCCGGGAAGATTCTTTCATGTTGCAAAGATAGGCAAAATATTGCGCGAAATTGACTATATTTGCATAAATATGTCAATAATCATGAAACGTTTTCTGTCATTTGTAGCCGCCGCCCTCGTGCTCAGCTCCTGCGGCAGCCTGAATCTGAGTAATCTGAACACGGAGCGTCTTCTCCAGGGCGGAGTTTATGCCGCCCAGGCATTAACCCTCACCGATGCACAGGTCCAGGCCTATGTGCACGAGTACATTACAAAACTGGATGCCGAGAGCGAAGTCCTTCCGGAAAGCAGCTCATATACCAAACGCCTCAGGAAACTCACCCAGGGCCTTGACGGCGTTAATGAAGTCCCCCTAAACTTCAAGGTATACAAGCAGGACGAAATCAACGCCTTTGCATGCGCAGACGGCAGCGTCCGCGTATATACCGGAATCATGGACGCAATGACGGACAGCGAGCTTCTGGGCGTGATCGGACATGAGATCGGCCATGTTGCATTGAGTCATACCCGCAAACAGATGCAGAGCGCTATTCTTACATCTGCCGGCAAAGAGGCCCTTGCATCTACGAGTACCACTGTCGCATCATTGACAGACTCTCAGCTTGGAGCCATCGGCGAGGCAATCCTTGACGCCCGCTTCTCCCGCAAGCAGGAGAGTGAAGCCGACGACTACGGCTACAACTTCCTGAAAGCCGCCGGCGTGAACCCTTGGGCAATGGTCATGTCCTTCGAAAAGATGCAGGCCCTGTCCGAAGGCGGGAATACTTCAGGAATGGTGAGCAACCTCTTCTCGTCGCACCCCGATACTGCCACCCGTATCGAGCGTATCAGCCAGCGCTGCATTGACGACGGCTTCAACCGTCCCACAAAGTGATATGTACGACCTTGCAGTTATAGGCGGCGGCCCCGGGGGATACGTCGCTGCCGGCAAAGCAGCCGGAGCCGGACTGAAAGTTGTCCTTTTCGAAAAAAGGGAACTCGGAGGAGTGTGTCTTAACGAAGGCTGCATCCCTACCAAGACTCTCCTTTACAGTGCCAAGACTCTTGACAACGCAAAGCATGCGGACCGTTATGGAGTAATCGTTCCGGAGGCTTCGGTAGACTTCGGCGCCATGCTGAAACGCAAAGTGAAGGTGGTGAAAAAGCTCGTCGGCGGCGTGAAGGTGCAGATGAGAAACGCCGGCGTGGAAGTTGTTTCCGGCGAAGCTTTCATTAAGGGGAAAGCGGCCGATGAAGGCTTCCTTATTTCTTGCGCAGATGCGGAATACCAGGCTTCTAACATTCTTGTTACAACTGGTTCTGAGGCTGCTGTACCGCCAATTCCCGGCCTTAAGGAAGGCCTTGGCACTACCGTACTGACTAACCGTGAAATACTCGCCATGGACCATATTCCGGAAAGCCTGGTAGTGATTGGCGGCGGGGTTATAGGCATGGAGTTCGCCAGCCTGTACAATTCTTTGGGGAGCAAAGTGACGGTGATAGAGATGCTGGACAAGATTCTTGGCCCCATGGACAGGGAAATCAGCGACATGCTCCAGGCCCAGTATGCAAAGAAGGGCGTTGAGTTCCATCTTAACTGCAAGGTGACAGCTATTGATGGCAATGATGTAGTTTACGTGGATTCAGATGGTTCTGAGTGCCGTGCTCAGGGTTGTAACATTCTTGTTTCTGTAGGCCGAAGGGCTAATCTGCAGGGCTTCGGCCTTGATAACCTGGGCGTCGAACTTGCCCTTAATCCTGCCGGCAAGCCCTATGGCATAAAGGTCGATGAAAAGATGCGCACCAGCGTCCCCGGCGTATTTGCGGCAGGCGATGTCACCGGTTTTTCCATGCTTGCCCACACGGCTTCACGCGAAGGCGAAGTTGCTGTTAATACCATCCTTGGAATCGAAGACAGCATGAGCTACAAAGCCATCCCCGGCGTAGTCTATACCAATCCCGAAGTGGCCGGAGTTGGCCTCACGGAAGAGGAAGCTGCGCGCAAAGGCCTGGCAGTCGAAGTAAAAAAGCTGCCAATGGCTTTCAGCGGCCGTTTCGTGGCCGAAAACGAAAGGGGAGAGGGCCTGTGCAAAGTACTCCTGGACCCTGCTACCCGCAAGGTGCTTGGTGTTCACATGCTTGGCAATCCTTGTTCGGAGATTATCTCTGCTGCCTGCATTGCCATCGACAAGGGCCTTGCAGCCGAGCAATTGGAAGCTGTTGTTTTCCCGCACCCAACCGTTTCTGAGATATTCAAAGAGACTGTATAGTTGAAAGAAAATGTTTTTGGCCGCATTTTTAGCGGCCAAAAGTATTTTATTTTCAACTGTTTATTCGATAGTTACAATAGCGTCGGCAAAGCCAGCTGCGGCCTGCCTGTGCGAGATGAACAGGATGGTCTTCCGGCCTTTATATTCCCGGCTCAGGTTTTCCAGGAGCCGGGTTTCTGTTTCGTGGTCCAGTGCCGATGTGGACTCGTCCAGAATCATGATGCCGCCGGGACGGAGAAGGGCGCGTGCAATGGCTATTCTTTGCGCCTGACCTTCGCTTAAGCCGCTGCCTGACTCTCCGCAGGCGGTGTCCAGTCCGTCCGGAAGCTCCAGGACAAAATGCGCCATTGCGGTTTCGAGCGCGTGGCGCATCTGCTCTTCGGAAGCATCAGGTGCAGCCAGTAGAAGATTGCTCCTGATGGTGCCGCTAAGGAGGGAATTACCCTGCGGTATGTACATGAAATTGCCCCGTAGGGCTGCCCCTGCGGGGATTTCATCCACCAGAATCTGACCTTCCTGCGGCTTCAACAGCCCTAATATCAAGCGTATCAGGGTGCTTTTTCCAGCGCCTGTTTCTCCGGCTATGATGGTCATGTTGCCAGCATCGAAGTGGCATGAGAAATCCTCCAGTACCTTTTTCAGGCTGCCGGGATAGGCATAGGTGACATGTGAAACGCTGATTGCAGGCGCTCCGGGGAGCATGATGCTTTCTCCGATCGGTTCTTCTTCCAGGGCCTTAAGCTCCATAAGACGGTCAATCGAAGGAATCGCTTGAATGAATGCGGGAACCATGCGTCCGAATTCGGCTATAGGCCCCTGCACCCTGCCAACCAGTTGCAGGAAGGCCGTCATTGTGCCGTAAGTGACCGTGCCTGCATATATTCCGAAGATACCCCAGAGGAAAGCCGCCGCATGTCCGGCCTGGAAGCCCAGGAACATAAGTCCTCGAGAAACCGCATTGTAATTCAGGCGTTTGCGGGTAATATCCTCAACGTCAGCTTGAAGCCAGCCGAATTTCCCCAATACTCTTTCTACGCTTGTGAGCGTGAGCACCAGAACCCTGTGTTGAAGGCTTTCCTGCATTATCTGCTGAAGTTCGCTTTCGCGTTTTCTGATGGCGGCCATAAGGTCCCTGAGCACCTTGAAGAAAAGCTTGGAACCGAAAACGGCTGCGCACATAAGTATCACCAGCACCCAGTACAGCTGAGGGGCAAGTATAATCAGGTAGGCCGAAGCCGCAAGCAGTTGTACGACGGTTATGACAAGCCCGGGAATGCGGTCCGAAAGGAGATCGGCCGTAACGCGGATGTCTTCCTCCAGACGGTTTATGGTGTCGCCGGTGAGGAAGCGCTCCTTCCCGTCCCAACGGCTTTTAAGGACATGGCCGAAAAGCTTGTGCCTAAGGATATTCTGCGTTTTCACCTGCGTGTAACTGCTCCACCAGTTGGTGAATATAGCTACCGCGACCTGCATCAGCAGTATGCCGGCAAAAATCCATATTCCTGGCCATAGTGCAGCTGCTTTTTCGCCTGTCGCTATGTCCACGAGGTTCTTGCTGGCCCAAACGAAGGAAAGCGAGACGGCTGTTCTGGCGAAGCCGGCAGCAATCGTTACCGCAATCCTCCATCGGACCGGTACCGACATAGCCCATAGGGCCTTCGCGCTTTCCCTGAAGCTTATCATACTAGCAGGCCACGCCTTCCTTTACCCAGACGTCGACGAGTTTGGCTGCATCGGCCGAAGCCTGCTCACGGGATACTTCGTACTGTTCCAGAAGCAGATCCGTAAGGGTGTCCACTGTGAATTCCTTCCCCTGGACGGCCTTCCAAAGGTATGCGGCCGACTCGTTGAGGGAAAGAATCTTGTTGAAATTGATCTGGGCTAGACCTTCGCCCACGACTACGTTTTCACCGCAGATTGTCCTGATGGTGAATCCTTCCTTGATTTTCATATTATTCTTCTGTAAATAGCTAAAATATAACGTCTAAATGGTTTAAGGAGCCTCCACCAGAGCCCGTTGCCGGGTATTATGGTGCGGCCGTTCCGCTCGATTGCAATCACCGTGCCCAGGACATCGTCCCTGGTGCATTGTTCGGTGCCCCGGATATTTCCGTCCCCCATAAGGGTAAGGACGTTTTCCTCGGCTTTGATAACCCTGTGAAGCACGTAACGGCCTCCGGTTCGGACAAGGGCCATGTCGCCCACTTTTACATCGTGATTGGCTTTCAGGGTAACGCTGTCCCGGCCGCCGCGGATGAAAGGGAGCATGCTGTTCCCGAGAGGGGTAAAACTTACCTCCCTGCCTTCGGCCATTAGGTTGGCCGCGTCTTCGAGCATTATTTCGTTCGGGACGGTCTTTTTATCCATTCGTTACGGTGCTGTAGCAAAGCATGGCGGCTTCCTGGTCCGGCAGGCATTCCAGATGGTAGCAGGGGAGTGTTTTCACAAGGCCTTCAAGGGTACGGTGCCAGCCGTCGGCAAGGTTCCCGATGGGGCGGAAGGACGATGCCGAAGACATGAGGGAGGCGTATGAATCAATAATTGGCAGCCTCACTATATTGTTATAAGGCGCCTGACTGAGGCGAACCACAGCCCCTGCCGGTGCGCTCTTGGCTTTGTAACAAGGAGTTTTTCCGCTCCAGGGCGAGCCGTATACGCGGGCGCTGCCGTCCGGCATCAGGCGAAGGATGGGATTGTCGTCATTCAGTAGCTCCGTTCCCGGAATATGTTTTAGCCATAGGCTGCTGTGCGTGCTTTTACCTGTGCCGCTTTTCCCTAGGAAAAGGTAGCCTTTGCCGTCTTTTGTCACCACCGATGCGTGCATTTCCAAAAGCCCGTGTGTGGCCGATGAAAAGGCAAACATGAGCATGAGCGAGTTGTTAAGGGCGAAGGCATTGTCCGATCCCGTAGGGTAAAGCCTGGCGCTTTTGAAATCGGCATCTGTTTCCAGTACTGCCGCCAAAGGCAGTTCCGGAAGGGGTTTAACTCTGAAGCGAAATCCTCCTTCTACGGCTGTGATTTCTATTTCCGGAAAGCCCGGACCATCGTTTGTCTTAAATACGTACGTTTCTTCCTTTTCTTCAGGCTTGCCGATGACGGCAAGGGAGAAAAGAAGCGGCGCCTCAGACTCCTGTTTCAGGAAAGGCGCAAGATTGCCTAGTGGCTTTGACGGGCCTTCAACCGTGAAGCGATGCCCTGCTACTTCATATGTTAATACTGCTGACATAATCCTTGCAAATATAGCTAAAAGACGGTAAAAAAAGAAAGGCTCAGCGGCCTTTCTTACTGTCTATAGCGTATTGGAACATATCAACAAGCTTTTCCACGGATTTGCTGATATCGTATTGCTCCATGTGTTTGACATAACGCTGACCTGTTTCCCAACGTTCCTTCGGGCGTGCCAGCCAGTAGTCTATGCGGTTTGCAAGCGCTTCGGGATTCTTTTCAGGGAACACACTCCTGCGGTCCAGTGCAAACTGAGAAGTTCCGCTGTATCGGCCCTGGGCAATCACCGGAACTACGCCCTGCTGCATGGCTTCCATTATTGACAGGCCTTCAACCTCGATGGTGGCGCAATGAGCGCAAAGATCAGCTTCCGCGGCCAGTTTCCTCAGTCCGTCCCTGTCCTCGAAACGGAATTCCGGACGGTACTTGAGAATGCCCTCTTCATACAGCTTCTGGGCCAGTTTTTCTATACGCTCTGCATCTGGGCCGATACCCGCAAAAATAAGCTGGATGCGTTTGGCGAAAGCACTGTAACGCATGGCTTCCAGCAGGGTAGGCTGGTCTTTCTCCTTTGAGAGACGGCCGATATACAGCACTTTCAGGGGATGGTTGGGGTCATCGTAATCGTCCGGCATCACCTGAGGACGGATGCAAGGATCTGGGATTATACCGTTTGAAATGACTTCCAGTCGGGACTGGATATGATATCGGCGCAACCGGTCCAGTACATTTTCCGTGGGGCACTGCACGAAACAGCAATGATTGAATACCAAGTTACACATGCAGCGGAGAATAGTCCTGTTAAGCCCTTTCCAATAGCGTAAGGGGCCAAGGGAGTTGGTGATGTTTTCCGGGTGCAGGTGATAGGTGGCCGTTAGTGGCTTTCCAAGTTTATTGGCAATCTTGACAGTCTTGTATTCCAGCACGAAAGCCTCTTCCAGATGCACTACATCGGCCCAGCGGACGGCCTCTTCAATAACCGCAGGGTCGCTTGAAGCATAGCTGAAGCCCTGGGCTTCGATGATGCCCTGAATAAAGGGGAATTTGAACTCCTTAAGCGCAAACTCCGGTTGCGGCTCAGCAGCCTGTTTGTTGGGACCTGAAAGGATGCGGACGTCATGTCCGGCTTCCTTCAGGTATTTTACGGTGCGGCGGGCAGAAGCCGCCATACCGTTTCCCATGGCATAATAGCTGTTGATTACGAACAGTATCTTCATTTGAAGTTCTTTTGCATCATATCCTTAAGCTCCTGCGTCCAGCCTTGAGGCCAGTCGTGGCTTTCCGGATAAATATCGTAGGTGTGGTTGTATCCTTTCCTTAAGAGGTACTTATGGAAATTGTTTGTACTGGGACGCATTATGTCCCACTTCCCTGCGTACAGGTAATAGCCCTTGGGAGGGTCCTGGAACTGCCGGTTCATCTTGCGGTGAAGACCGTGATAGAACTTCCAGCGGTATTTGTTCGGGAAGCTCATGCTGTACATGTATGGGGAGAAGGCAGCGATGTAGCCGAACTTGTCCGGATAATTGGCTCCGAAGAAAATGCTCTGGTAACCGCCAACTGAAAGTCCTGCGATGGCCCTGCTGTCCTTTTCCGGAATAGTGCGGTACAGACTGTCCACGAGGTCCACAACATCGTGCATGAAGGCTGACTCCGCCACTCCGTTCACTTCCAGTATACTCTCGTATGCGTCCTTGAAGCGTCCGCCTTCGTAGTCCTCGTCGTCGTTGTACTGGTTGGTGTTGGGCATAACGATGATGCACTCCTTTGCCAGACCGTTTGCCCAGAGGGAGTCCGCTGTGTGGTAGACCTCGCCGAAGCGGATCCAGGAGGTTTCATAGCCGCGGGCTCCGTGAAGCAGGTAAAGTACCGGATAATCCTTTTCGCTGGTGTAATAATCCGCCGGCATGTACAGTATCATCCGGCGCTTTGTGGGGCCGGGGACGCTGCAGCTGTACTCGAGTTCTTCGACCAGGCCTTTGGGCGCGTATTCTCCGGGACGGATGGCCGGCCCGGGAAGATAACGCTCCGAAGCTCTGTTGCGGATAACACCACATGAGCTTAGGACTAATGAGATACAGATGATTATCAGGAACTTAAGCTTGTCCATCCGAGGATAAAAAAGCCAGACTTGAGGGTCTGGCTTATGCGGGTATATGCGTGTTATTCTGCTTCTGGTGCAAGGGTGGAATAGACGTTGGTTACGTCTTCGTCGTCTTCCAGGAGTCCGGTGAGCTTGTCCAGTGTGGCGCGCTGCTCGGGGGTGACTTCCTTCAGGTCCACGTTGGGAATCTGTTCGAAGCCGCCGGATACCAGTTCGTATCCGTGTTCCTCGATGTACTTCTGGATCTGGCCGTAGGCGGTGTAATCCCCGTAGATGGAGATTTCGGTGTGGACGTTTTCGTCCTCGTCTTCAATCTCCTGCTTGAATACTTCCTCTGCGCCGAAGTCGATGAGCTCGAGCTCGAGTTCATCCACGTCAATGGGCTTTGCGGGATCTTCCTTGATGCGGAAAACGCACTTGTGGTCGAACATGAAGGCAACTGAGCCGCTGGTCTGGAGGGCGCCGCCGCACTTGGTGAAATAGCTGCGGACGTTGGCCACGGTGCGGGTATTGTTGTCCGTTGCCGCCTCTACCAGGTAGGCGATACCGAAGGGGCCGAATCCTTCATAGATGATTTCCTTGAAGTCGCCGGTCTTGGCCTCGGTGGCCTTCTTTATGGCGCGCTCGATGTTTTCCTTGGGCATCTGCTCCGCTTTCGCTTCGGCGATGAGGGCGCGGAGACGGGGGTTGCCGGTTACTTCGGCGCCGCCCTGCTTAACTGCGATGGTGATTTCCTTTCCAAGTTTGGTGAAGGTCTTGGCCATGTGGCCCCAACGCTTCATCTTGCGTTCCTTGCGGAATTCAAAAGCTCTTCCCATGACTTACTCGGCTGTTTCGATTCTGGTGATGTACTTGTCAATTTCCATTGCTTCGGGAGCGGCGGCGTACTGGTCCTTGATTTCCTTGTAGAAGGAGAGGGCCTTTGCGGAGTCTCCTGCTGCTTCTGCGGCGATGCCGGCCTTAAGGAGGTAGGCGGCGGCGAATACATTGTCAGTGGTGGCGGCAGCCTTGGTGAACCAGCTGATGGCGGTGGTGTAGTCTTCCTTTTCTACGTAGCAGTCACCGATGGCGGCTTCTGCGCGAGCCTTCATGATGGGATCCTTGCCGTTGTACTTCTTGAGGTAGTCGATGGCCTGGTCGAAATCTCCGGTCTGGAGCTTTGCGATGCCGGCATACATGTAAACTGCCTCGCCTGCCTTTGAACCGTACTGGTCGATGATGTCTTCAAGGCCGAGGGCGTTGTCGTCACCTGAAAGGGCGAGTTCGTATTCGCCTGCGTCGAACCAGCGTTCCGCCTGGGCGAGCTGATCGGTGGCCTGGACCTTCTTGGGCTGAAGGATGAAGCGGTTGTAGGCCAGGATGCAGATGGCCACTACAAGCACGGCGATGATGGTGCCGTAGATGAATTTGCCGTTCTCTTTGAAGAATACTTCGGTCTTGGAAACTGCTTCGGCCACGTTCTGCTGGCGAAGCTCTTCCTGCTGTTGCTGTTTGGTAACTTTTGCCATTGTCTTATTTGTATTTTAATATTTTCTACTTATTAAGTCGAAAGGTTTTAGCCTGCAAATTTACGCAAAATTTATTATATTTGCAATCAAAACCAAGTGCCGATGCCTTCACTCACAAAAATAGTGGTCCAGGACTTCCGGAACATTGCTTTCCAGGAGCTTGCATTCTCTCCCAACGTCAACTGCATAAGCGGCAACAACGGGGAGGGAAAAACCAATCTGCTGGACGCAATCTACTATCTGTCCATGACAAAAAGCGCTTTCCCGGCGCCGGACAGATACAACTACAGGTACGGCACCCAGGCTTTTACCATCGGGGGTACTTACGCCATGGAAAACGGCCTTGAATCCCGCTTTTCCATACGTGTGTCGGACGGAGAGAAGAAACTCCTCAGGGACGACAAAGTACTTCCAAGGCTCAGCCAGCACATCGGGACGCTTCCCGTGGTTATGGTTTCGCCGGGGGACAGCGCCCTTGTGAGCGATTCCGGTGAGGAGCGCCGCCGCCTTTCCAACGCCATACTGTCCCAGATGGACAGGGAATACCTGGCCGATATCCAGACATACAACAGACTGCTCGCGCAGAGGAACAAACTGCTTAAGGAAATAATCCCTGACGGGGCCCTCCTGACCATTCTGGACGAGAGGATGTGCGCCCCTGCCCGCCGCATATTCCGAGCAAGGGAACGGCTTTGCAAAGAGCTTAATCCTGTAGTTTCGGAGTATTACAGGCTCATTTCCGGTGGCGGGGAAGAGGTGTCCATAAGCTACCGTTCAGACCTTTCGGACGCGCAGCCGGAAGCAGTATTCGCTACTCACAGGGAAAAAGATCTGGTACTGCGTTATACTTCGGCGGGAATCCAAAGGGACGATTTCGTCTTCACCATGGACGGTCATCCCATACGCCGGGCCGGCTCCCAGGGACAGCAGAAATCCTTCCTTGTGGCCCTCAAATTTGCCCAGTACGAGATAATGAAGCGCTCCTACGGATTCGCCCCCATGCTGCTTCTGGACGACGTTTTCGACAAGCTGGACACAGGCCGTATATCAAATCTGATAAAGATGGTCGCCGGGGCCGATTTCGGCCAGATTTTCATTTCCGACACGGACCGTTCACGCCTTAGCGCAATAGTTGATTCCATAACTGAAGACCGCGCTTATTTCAATGCCTCGAAAGGTGAATTTACAGCCGTAGAATAATGCCAGAGCCCATCCGCATACACCGCAAGGAAGCCGAGAGCATGGATGCGATAGTGTCCCGCCTTATCAAGTCCATGAAACTTGCCGCCGGCCTCAATATCCAGAGGGTTTACGCCGCCTGGGATGCATGCTCCGGCGCAGGACCATTTACCCTGAAACGTTTCTACCGCGACGGGAAGCTATACATTACCTTGAGTTCGTCCGTCGTACGCAATCAGCTCTATTTCCAGAAAGACCTTCTTGTGGAAAAGATGAACGCCTTCCTCAGATCCGACTCTCTTTTCACCGACGACAACCGCAGCGTGGGCTTCATACGCGAACTCATTTTGAAATAGAGGGCTCGCAGTCTGTGGCCGAGAGCCTTATTATCCTTGTCCCCACAAGCTCGTACATGTACTCGAAGCAGCCGTACAACTGCCTTCGGCTTATTTTGTTTGAATAGGTTACGTATTCCGGCCTGTAACCCATGTTTTCCAGGCTTCTCAGTTCCACGTCCGTGACGCCCGCCGATTCAAGGCGCGAAAGGATTTCGCGGTTTTTTTTCAGGATGCTCCATACTTCCAGCTGCCTTGGCAGGCAGTTCAAGTACTTTTTGCGGTTGTGGTAACGGTTACGGCAGCGCTCGTCACAGAATTTCCGGTCCATGCGGCCGTTGGTGATGGGCTTGCCGCAGCATTGGCAGTAGGCAAAAGGTTCGATTTCGGGCATTGGGTTTCAGTTTTTGGGGCAAAAATGTTCCTTCCGTCCGACAAATCCAAGAATCGTTAAAAAGATTCCGAAGATTTTTGACGTTTTTGCCGAATCACCATTTATGTGGAATCGTTAGAAAAAAACTGACGGTTAATTTTTTTTTCACGATTCATCGTTAGAAACAGCCAAAATTGTTGCATATCGTAAAGAAATGCCGTCCTGGGGGGCGCGGAGCTGGGATAAGCTTTCCGCGCCCCCTTACTTTGCATCCGGCCGGCAGAGGCGGCGCGCGGACCTCTTCTACTGTTCCGGCCGATGTGAAACCTTAAAAATTCAGGACAAATGGAATTCATGAACAGAATCGAACTACGCGGAGTTGTAGGCCGGGCCGACGTTACGACCTTCGCTTCCGGGCAGGTATGCAACTTCTCGGTAGTGACGGAGTACAGCACCGTGGACCGTGACAAAAACCCGCTGACCGACGTTATGTGGTTCAACGTGTCGGCCTGGGGCGGACGCGACGGCGTCCCTGACCTTTATTCAATACAGAAAGGCGCATGGGTCGAAGTCACCGGACGTCTTCGCAGCCGTAGATATACAACCCAGGAAGGTGAGGAAAGGACAACTACTGACTTACTTGCGAAAAAAGTAGTGGTGCTGCCCAGGGAAGACGAACTTATGCAGCCTCAAAGGGACTGGTAACATGATCAAACGCTTACTGACAGTGCTCCTCTTTCTTTCCGGAGCCTTCCTCGCAGGTGCGCAGAAACGGTTTTCCGTCGGCACTGACGTCATCCGGATAATGGAACTTGGCACCATAAACGCCGAGGCCTCGATAGCGGTTTCGCAGCATTTCTCCGTTTACGCCGGCGGCGCAGTAAATCCCTGGACTTTCAATAAGGGAGATGCCGACAGGCAGATGGAAAACCGTAACTACTGCTTCTGGGCGGGTGCGCGCTGGTGGCCCTGGCACGTTTACTCCGGATGGTGGGCGGGAGCCGACGGAAAATACATGTGTTACAACCGCGGAGGAATCTTCAAGCGGCAGACGGAAGAAGGCGATGCATACGGAGGGTCGCTGCGTGCGGGTTACTCCATAATGCTGTCCGAAACCTGGAACCTGGACATAAGTGCGGGCGCCTGGGCAGGATGGAAAAAATACACCACATACTCCTGCCCGCTTTGCGGCCGTATCGAGGATAAAGGGAGCAAGGCATTCATAGTCCCTGACGCAAGAATAATTGTACAGCTGATTTTTTAGACTCGGGATAATGACAAAAAACGCAAACAGCATGGCCCTGGCGGCTATATTCCTTCTTCTTGCAACCGCTTGCGGGACCCAGAGGCGAAGGATAGAGCACCTGCATTCCGACCATGTCTCGGCCACCCTTGCGCTATCGCGTGGTGAGATTCAGGAGGAGCGCCGTGTAATAGAGTCCGTGCGGAAGGATACACTAACCGTCCGGGACGATGACGGGCGTGAACTCCTTATCATGAAGGCTGTAAGGGACGAAGGGTCGGGGGAGATGGTTGCGCACGACGAGATTTCGGCGGCGGTGATAACCGCTCGCTTCCGTAATGTGGCCGAAAGGCACGGACGAATCGACCTGCGTTTCGAGATTATCGTGCCGGCAGACATGCAGGATTCCAAGTGGCAGCTGCGTTTCCATCCCGACATGTTCATTATGGGGGATTCCCTCCGGCTCGAATCTGTGTACATAACCGGCCAGGACTACCGGAAAGGGCAGCTCCGCGGATACGAGCAGTACGAGCGTTTTGTCCGTTCCATAATAACCGATACCACTCGATTTGTAGACATTCGTAACCTTGAGCTGTTCCTTAAGCGCAACCTCCCCGAAGTCTATTACTTCAAGAATGACACCTCTATTGTCTCCGACGAGACCTTCGCTTCCTATTACGGCGTTACTGAGAGGGATGCCGTGGAGCACTACACCAACTGGGTCCTTTACCGTTTCAACGAGAAGAAAAAAGGCCGGAAGGACCTTATGTTCCGGAAATATGTGAAGGCCCCGATAGAGACAGAAGGAATAAGGCTGGATACAGTGATGCGGACATCGGACGGGGATTTCGTGTACCAGTACACGCAGACCATACGGACACGTCCGAAGCTGCGAAAGGTGGATATTGTCCTTGGAGGGGATATCTACGAGTCGGACCGGAAGCTTTTCTCAATGGACCGGACAGAGCCACTTACCTTCTATGTCAGCTCTATGTCCACGCTCCTTGATCCCAGCGAGAAGTACATCTCCAGGATTGTGGAGAGGAGAGCCGCAGCGAATACCGCATGCTATGTCGAGTTTGCACAGGGAAGCTTTGAGGTGAATCCGTCGCTTGGGTACAACCGTGACGAACTGTCCCGTATCCGGGGAAATATTTTCGACGTGCTGGGTAACGAAACCTTCGACATTGACTCCATAGTCATTTCGGCTTCGGCTTCTCCGGAAGGGAGCCTGTCTTCCAACAATGTGCTTTCGGCGCGTCGTGCAGCGGCAGTCGCGGATTATTTCGACAGGGACATTCGCCGATACCGGGATTCTCTGCGGCGGAACTCCTTCGGGATTTATCTGGATGCCGACGGGAACGAGAGGGTGAGGGGAGCAGATATTCCCGAGATTCGCTTCCGTTCCCGCTCCAGCGGCGAGAACTGGCCCTACTTTACCGTTCTTGTAGACCAGGACTCGCTGCTGACCGGAGCCGATAAACGCTCTTTCATGAAACATCTTGAGGTCCAGGATGTGGACGCCCGGGAAGATGCTCTCCGGAAGGAACCTTACTACAGGTACATGCGTGAAGTGATATATCCGAGGCTCCGTACTGTGCGTTTCGACTTTTTCCTCCACAGGAAGGGAATGGTGCGGGATACTGTTCACACCACCGAACTTGATACGACATACATGAAAGGGGTCGATTACCTCCGTGAGAGGGATTACGCAAAGGCCATTGAGTATCTGCGCGATTACCGGGACTATAACGCGGCCATAGCATATATCTCCATGGATTACAACGCATCCGCTATGGCTATCCTCCGGGAACTGGAGAGGACTCCTCCCGTGAGCTATATGCTTGCAGTCCTGTATGCCCGCAGCGGGAGTGACGAGGCTGCTGTCCAGTGTTACCTGGATGCCTGCAGGAAAGACCATTCCTATGTATTCCGCGGAAACCTGGACCCCGAGATTTATGTCCTTATCAAAAGGTATGGACTGAACCAGGAAGAAAACTTTCAATAACCATTCATAACAAATTTTCAATCAAAACTTTATGAAAACAAAAACTTTTATTTCATGCCTTTCGGCCCTTGCTCTTGCAGGCCTTGTTTCCTGTCAGAAAAACCAAGTAACCGTAACTCCGGGAATTACGGAAAATCCCGAAGAGACAGGCAAGATTTCCGTTACCGTCTCTGTTCCTGAACCCGAAACAAAGGCGCCCAATGCTTCAGTCAAGGACGCTGGAATCAGCTCCGTTCAGCTCTTTATTTTCGACAGGGCCACCGGACTTTACGAGAAGTCATCGACCCGAAAGACTTTCGACGGCGAGACCACGGTAACCATGTCAGACATTACTTCCCGTTCGGGAGAAAAGATAGTTTGGGCCGTTCTCAACAATCCCGCTATCCTGGCCGTAGCCAATGAGGCCGCGCTTAAGAGTACGGTGTTGGATCTGGCGAACAGCAGCCCTACAGCACTGGCGATGTCTGGCTCTGCCGATGTCGATGTGACTGCAAATGCAACTGTAACCCCCAATATCGTCGTCGAGAGGCTGGTCGCCAAGGTCAATATGGAGGACGTGTCGGTTAACTTCGGCGGCACTGGTCTGCAGGGCGCGACTTTTACCATAAAGGCAATCTACCTGAAGAATGTCGTTGGTAACGTAAATCTGGACGGTTCCGCTCCAAACTCTCTGGTATGGTATAACCAGCGCAATGCCGCCGCCGTTTCCGCTTCAAGTGCAGCAATCAAGGCTTTGACCCTTGACGGAGCTCCTACCGGCGATAACGGTGCACTCAACATTACGTACACGAACATCAGTTCAACCACCGGCAACTATATTTTCGATATAGACCGCTGCTGGTATGTCTTTCCCAATGCTGCCACTCAGGACGATATGGTTAATTATCCCACGCGTACCCACCTTGTCATCAGAGCGCATCTTGGGGGCAGCGATGCCGCTGGAACGCTTGGTGAAAACGGCCGTGACACTTACTATGAAGTGGCCCTTCCAGGTCCAATTCAGCGTAACTACGTCTATAACATTACAAAAGTTAACATTACAGGCGAGGGGAAACCCAATGATGACGACGATCACCTCACCGAGGTGGGCACCATCAGGGCTACCATCACTGTAAAAGGCTGGGAAGACACTGAAACTATCAGCTATAACCTTTAATGAACCATACCCGGCGGCGGTGTTCTATCTCCGCCGGGCATAAAAACCTGTTGCATAATGTTGTTATTGAAAAGACCGCCGGTCCGTATCCTTGCGGCAACCCTCGCGCTGATGCTTCTGCCCTCATGCCGGAAGCTCGTCTTAGAGGACCGCATGGATTGTCCCGGATACCTGTATTTCCAGATGAAGGACAGCCGTGAACTCAGGGAGAACACAGCAGTACGAACGGATGTATTCCTCTTCCCTGAAGGGGTGGAGGGCAACACCGGGACGTCTTCGGTCGGGCAGCTCTCCGACGCCGATTATTACATGAAGGTGAAGAAAGCCGAGACCTGGACAGGGTATGGACTGGCGGGCCTTTTCTATTGCAAGTCAGCAGGCGACGGCGTATGGAGGGTGGAAAAGGGGCAGGAGTGGGACCCGCTCTTTGTGTTCCGCTTCTCTGTGCCTGGCTCCATGGATGAGGTTCGCGTTCCCGTGGAATTCACCAAGGAGCACTCTCGTGTCACCGTGAAGTTTGTCAATGCCGAAGCGCTTTCCGGCCCCGGCGGCCGCTTCCCATGGGAGCTTGTGGTCCGTGGAGGAACAAGCGGTTATGACGCCATCAACGGTATCCCAGTCAAGGGCGATTATTTCATGCGTCCCATGATGACGGACGAAGGAACATTCGAGTTCATCCTTCCGCGTCCCGCCGACGGAGACCTATTCATGGAGATCCATCCCAGCTCCGGGGGAAGCGGCGGACCGATAGACACTTTTAATCTTTACTCTCTTCTGGAGTTGGTTCCGCACACTTCGTGGGCAGCCAAAAACCTTCCAGACTACTATATCGAGTTCGACTATGTCGAGGCCGGATTCGAGATTCTTCTTCTTGACTGGTATCCCCAAACCGACTTGTATTATGAGTTATAAATTGTTCAAAATCTTATCCGCCCTTTTAAGTACGGTGTCAGCCATCGTCTTTATCCAGTCATGCGGGGGAAGCAGCATCTATGTCCCGCTGCATGCTGTCAATGACGGCAGTGCCGATGTCGGTCAGGAAGTGGAGGAAAGGGACATCACTGATACCGGTACGCTTCTGGTAGGTCTGGAAAAGGCCCTCTTGAGCAGTTCGCAGTCAATGGATTCTGACGAGAAGCGTATCGAAAGATGGGCTTATTGGGTTTTCGATAATGAGACGAAAGGTTGCGTAAAGTGCGGAGAGGGGAGCGATACTTCGGCCCAGATACGCATAATGTCGGGCAGTTATATAGTTTCCGTTATTGCCAATTATCCCTTGTCCGGGCCATATGCCCTGGAGGTAACCCCTGGCGTAACGTATACTCAACTGATGAGTTTCATGACCGATATCTCCGATAACAGGTCCGATGCGCTTGTGATGTACGGGGCGAAAAGCGTGACCGTTCTTCCGGACGAAACCACAAAAAAGTCCATTCCGCTGACGCGCCTGGTGTCCAAAGTCGGCGTGGAGAAGATTACTATCGATTTTTCTGACAAGGACCTTATTGGCAAATGGGTATTCCTCCGTTCCATTTACCTGACTAACGTGTCCAGGCGGTCGCGCTACGGGTCGGACTATACATCCGCCAATGTGCCATCCGGCCGTTCAGAGTGGTACAATGTCTTCGGCTGGAGGGCCGCGGATGTAGCTGTCCCGTCAATAGACGCCCTGGTGGGCGATATCGACATAAAAGTTAACGGTGAGTACTGGGGCACTTCCGTAAATGGGGCTTCAATGACTACGCCGCATTATTTCTATACCTATCCAAATCCAGTTGAGGCTGCCAATGACGTTAATGATGTTAGCTCCTGGAGCCTCCGTTCGTCACGCCTGGTTATCGAACTCTGCGTTTGCGCAGGCTCAGGACGCATCCCGTCTTCGCCCGACGTGAAGACCTATTACTACGTAATCAACATTCCGTCCATGAAGCGGAATACCCCATATATTGCAAGCGATGTCATTATCCGTGGCAAAGGCTCGCTTGATCCGGAGAAACCTACCCCCGATGTTGTTGATGTGCAATTTGCGACTTCTGTCGAAGGCTGGGAGGGCGTCCCCGAAGTAACAGAAGAATCCTAACGCTTTGCCTTGATGAGTATGAGTAAAGCAAGAAATATAATGGCGGCTGTTGCCGTTCTGTCTTTGTTCTCCTGCATTAAAGAGATTGGCGGCCAGGAAGATCGTTCCGTTACTTTCTCCGTCATGGTCGAAGACCTGGCGCAACTGGAGGATACCAAATCCGTTCTCTCAGGGGACGACATCGAGACCAAAATAACATCCCTGACCCTGGGCCTGTATTGTAACGGTTCCATAAAAGACAGGCTCTATTTCGGCCCTGGAGGGGACAAGACCATCGGAGATTTCGCCTCTTACAGCATTGACCTTGCGCTTTATTTGGGCTGCGAGGTCGTCGCCCTTGCGAACATGGGGGACATGCGCTCCTCACTTCCTGTCAAGACGTCGGGCCTTTCTTCAGTCAGTTACCGCATCCCCGGCTATACCTCTCCCTCGGGGACATGCATTCAGGCCAGGGGCCTCCCCATGGCAGGGCGCATACGGCTCTCAGAAGAGGATACTTTCGTATCTGATGTTCTTGATGGCACTACCGTGCAGTTGCCACTGAGGAGGCTTCTCGCCAAGGTCGCGGTCGACCTTTCCGTCCACTGGCCCGGATATATCCAGTCCGTTAAGATACGTAATCTCAATGCCGTAATGAAGCCTTTCGCCCAAGGTGGCTCTGCCGCTGCTTCCGTCACTGACATACTGGCCGAAGAAGAAATCGATACCGGAACCGACGCCAAGGAGGGCACTTTCGTCTTCTATGTCCCCGAGAACCGCCAGGGCTCGGTGGATGGCATCACGGCATCATCCGACAAATCCGCCGACAACAATATTCTTACCGGCAGGACTTCCGTTCTGACATATATGGAAGTCCTTGTCGAAGGCAAAGGCGACGGGGTTGACAAGGAGGAGACCGTCGGCAGCATGACCTACCGCAGTTATCTTGGGGACAATGCCACCTCCAACTTCGACATCATCGGAAACCAACGTTACACCTGGAGGGTTAGCTACCGCATGGACGGCCTTACCCTGCAGGACTGGAAGCACGAGAACGCCCTGGCCTGGTTCATGCCGCGCTACTGGGCATACCCGGACATTGCTACGCTGACCTGGACGGCAAGCACGACGATAAATCTTTACAAATCCTACGATACCTACGAGAACGGCTCCCTTGTCTCGCGCATAAGAAATGAGGATGACTTTTATCTTGACATGGCACTTCATCGAGACGAATATTCCATTACCGGCTGCAAATACTATTATTATGCAGACCCTGAGGACGATTCGGTCAGGAACGATTCTGAAGTGGTCTCGGTGAAGGAAAATGTCTACACAAATTACAGTACTTACACAGTTACAGGAGAATACGAAGGGAGAAGGGTGTTCCACTTTTTCCATGACGACGTGTACGGTCTGCACGGGACCACCAGCGACATCCGTGTGTTGGGATACAGGTACGACAACAGCATCACTCCGGCATCGTCTTCGACGACCGTGGGCAGACCTGTCACGCTGACGGCCGTAGTGAGGAAAGAATTCGCGGACGGCGGCGCCCTGACGCTTCTGGACACCCAGCCCGGCCATTATTACTGGTCCTGTTACAAGGAAGACAATAACGGTAATTACAGAAGCTACTCGAATTTTTCCAATGAGTACACCAAGTCAAACAATACCGTAACTTATACTCCCGTTTCCGAAGGCAGGTACCGCATTGGCTTTTCATATCTGGGAGATGAGGATTATATACCCAATGTCAACAGGTATGCCTATGTCACAGTGACGAGCGGATGGCATCTGGAACTTGTAGCCTCGCCGTCATCGGCGGAAGTTGGAAGCTCCATTCAGCTGAAACTGTACGCGGTTGACACCGGCGGTACCAGGACCGATGTGACCTCACTGGTGGGCGCCTCCGGTTGGACGCGACTTACGGCCGACGGATCGGCCTCAAACAGCAGAATCAGCATCGTATCTTCCACTGGCGTTGCAACGGCTTCGGACGCCACATCAGGCATCATAAGGGCCAGTTACAACGGCCAGACCTCCAACGACGTGGCTGTAGAGTGGAAACTGACGCCAACGCTTTCAGTGAGCCCGTCCTCCCTGAAATGGGAACATTCCCAGAAGTGTGTCTCAAAGTGCGCCTACGTAAGTACCAACGTCCGCAGCGACATAACCATGGAAGTAAGCGGGGCCGATGCATCGGACCTTTATTATAAGCTTAACTCCTCTGCGGAGACTTCTGGCTCGTATGCTGACAAGTACAAGCTCACCACTTATTTCCGGACCGTCAATTCATCCGCCACGGCAAAGAATGCGACTATCACCTTCAGGGCTGGCAATCAGACCGCCACGGTTACCTGTACCCAGGATGGAGTCGAGACCCTCTTACTGTCTCCGGCAGAACTTGAGTGGGGCTGGGACGAGACATCCACGAAAACTTCAACTATTACTACCAACCTATCGGGACTCTATATCTTTAAAGGCGGAGATGCCGCATCTGCCATTACGGCCTCGCGGAGCGGCAACACAGTTTCTGTGAGCTGGACCGGAAGCAACACCGCCTCAACTGAGCGTACCGCGACGGTGACGGTGGCTAATGCCTCAGCCATTGCTGCTGCTACGGCTACTGCCGTCCTTACCGTGCGTCAGGCGGGCCATGCCTCCCTGTCGGTAAGCCCTTCGTCTTTGAGCTGGCAGTATAATGAGTACGGATCTGGTAACGCGAAGACAGCTAAGGTCATGACAAATATCCCTCTTGCCTCACTCACGGCTACGGTCAGCGGTGACAACGCCTCCCAGGTGAGCTGCGCCCTCCAGTCCAGCGGCAAGGCGGGTGTCTACGACCTTGTGGCTTACTTCAAGAGCGCGAACAGCGGTTCGGCAGCCAGAAACGCCACGGTTACAATCTCTGCGACGGGCGACTACTCCTCGGCTGGATCCGTCACGGTGACTCTGTCCCAGGCTTATAACAGCTACATTACACTCGGTAGCGAACTCCTTACGTGGCAGTACAACGAATCAGGCCAGACTAAATCGAAGACAACAAAGGTCAGGACCAGCGTCCCGAGGAGCCGCCTTACCGTATCGACCGGTTCGTCTAACGTGGGTTACTCGCTGGCCTCCACTGCCAATTCTGACGGCACCTATACGCTCACTCTCTGGTGGACTGGCACAAACAGCAGCACCTCAAAACGCGAAGCCGTAGTGACAGTATACGACGCGGATGACTCCGGTGTGTCAGATACTCTCACAGTCCGCCAGGAAGGCCGCCCGTCCACAGTCGACCTCGATGACGACTGGGACGATGACGGATCCGAGATAGACCTGTAATAATCGCCTATAATACAATTGCTTATGAAAAAGTTACTGACTTTTATTGCCTCACTTTCCATCATTCTTCCGCTATCTTGCCGGAGGGAAGAGTTAATACCTGATGCATTGCCTGATACACCTGCGAGAGAGTGCGTCCTTGCCAGCGTCTCCGTATCCTTTGCGGGAGAACCCGAAAGGGAGGACGGCACCAAGTCTGTCGTCTCCACTGAGGTGGAGGGATTTGTCGACGCTTATCTTTTCGCCTTCTGGGCCGACACAAAGGCCGTCTGTATGGCAAAAAAGGGATCGGCGAATCGCCCTGTCGCCATCTACACCCGGAGCAAAAGTTTTGAGTGGGCAGTACCCGTCGGGAACGAGCAACACATTGACATCCTTGCCGTCGTCAACCCTGGCGCATCTGAGAGGGAGACGCTTGACGGGCTTCTGTCCAGGGGAACTGCATTCAATGAGAGCGTTCTCACTTCACTCAATTTCACATGCGCTTCTTCTGACGAGCTCCGAGCCCTGGAGACGGGAGGAACCCACATGCCGATGTCGGCTCTCAGCGCCGGAATCTATCTGGAAGATACGTCTTCGGTGCTGACGCTTAAGCTCCGACGCCTGTTTTCCCGCTATGACATAAAGATCGATGCATCGCGATTTGCCGACTCGGGCTGGACGGTCGAGGCCGCAGCTATACGCTCCACTACAGCCAATACATCGGCACCTTACTTTTATACGGGCGGCGGGATCGGCTTTCGACAGAGCGACCTTTCGCTCCTTAAGACCGTCGATTATGCGACTGATGAAGACCTGGAGAAAGTGAATACGCTGGGGGATGACTCCCGAAGCACATCATTTACCACCTTTTACTTCCTGGAGAACTGCCAGGGGGACATAGTCGGCGACCTTTGCACACACCTTGATTTCGTCGTCCAGGCAAGAAAGGACGGATACGGCAGCCGCGTCTTCGGCTATCGCCTGTACCTTGGGCGCGGTGACATGAAATCCAACTTCGATGTCGTCCGGAACAGCCGGAAGAGGGTGAATTATACATTGGACTCCCCGACGGACGGCTTCTTCCTTGATAAGCTGAGCAGCAGGGTGGAAACGGGAAAGACCATCACTTTCCCGTTCGAAACTTCCCTGACATCGGACGAACTTCATTTCACCATAGAAAAGGACGGCGCTTCCGTTGAGATTATAACTTTGGCGGAGGACTTCCGCCTGAATGCCAACCTTACAAAGACGAAGGGATCTGGGGAAGGCGAGCGCAAAACCGATTACCCGCACTGTGGAACAGTCACTTTGAGCGTTCCCGTCACCGCCGCGGAAGGTCTTTATACCCTGAGGGGACAGGACAAAGCCGGCGAAATCGCCGACGAGGCTTCGTTCGAGGTTGTGAACCCTCTGTATGAGGGATTCCCTATGGGCCGGCTGCCCCTCACCGGGGCGCTCGGATTTCCCGCAACAAGTGAGCAGGGGACTCTTCTTATGAACGACTGTTACAAGTGCGTACCTCTCCCCGGAGCCGACGGAAACCCCTATCTGTGGTCTCACATGGCCGAATATGGTGGAAACCAGAGTTACATCGAGGATGCTTTCCGCTGCCTATACGACGTGAAGCTGGAGTTTGTGAGCGCTTCCGAAGGAGCCTATGACCCCAATGTACGGTTATGGTGGTTCGCGCAGTCCGACCAGCCTTATTTCTATTACGGGGCCGATTCAAAGGGCAGTCCGTCGAGCATTCTCCCCGCGCACTGCATAGTGAAGATCCATGCACTGGAAGACCCCGACTCGGATCACTGGGTAACATGGTTCGAGTTCGAGAATCTGGTCCGATATGAGTACGGCTATGACCTTGACGTGGAACATAACGGGGTGGACTGCTGGCGGGGGTCGGTGAACCTTCGTTTCTGGTCCGTCACCACCTCAATGCAGCCCAAGATGCCCACTGAGACATACAAACAGATGGTTTCTTCTATCGTGGACCTTCACCCTATGACTCTTGTCAAGCGGCAGGCCATCGCCCATGAGCCGGCCGGGACTGGCACCGCTACAGTGGACTACGGTATCTACGGTACAGCCGTCACTACCATTGACGGGGATATCGGCAACCCTATATACACAGACATCTTCCAAGGTTCCCCCGTATCTGGTACAGTAGGATCGACAGGGGAGAGTTACGCCTTCCCGACCAACTACGTACCATATTACCAGGCCTATAACGCCCCATGGTGTAAGGTTGGCATCGACGGCCCTTCGATGGCAGCTGTAACAGGGTGGAGCTCCGAGCTTTTAGGGCAGCAGAACGCGGACATCCTCAGGGAAAATTACCTTTACCTGCTTCCGTCGTATTATCTTACATATACGTACGGTGGTTATTCAGAAGATGGTTGCCAACTGGACTACTACCCGGGTATACTCCTCCGCGCCCATCCATCGGCTGCATGGGAGGTTAACTACGACGAGAGCGTCACCGGCTACTCTACATCTTACTACGCCCTTGAGGTCTATCCTGACGCGACTTACCAGACGGGGACCATATCCCTTATCTTAAACGGTTTCAGGTATCCGAGAACTTACCTGCCCGGCTTCGGCCTCAGGATAATGACCATCGACTCGGGCGATTACTCTTTCGTTCCTCCCGTCTCTTTCGACGGAAATTCCAAATTGGTGACAGTTGGAGGGAGCAGCATTCCCATTGAGGACTTCGTTTCATCAATAACCTTCCGCATTGGCAATAAAGTCATCACCGTAAACCCGACTGCGGCAACTCAGACGCGCAGATTCACCTGGAACGACTGGAAGTCGTCGGGGGCTGACGGTGCTTATAAGTACTATTGCGTCTATGTCAATGAAGACAGGGAGGATACCAGGGAACCTCTTCCGATGCAGGGTTGGGATTTTCCTGAGAAAGTCAACTGGTCCGATGTCACTTCCGTGTCGGTGACTCTCACGGACAGATTTAGGTATGAGCGTGACGGACAGATGGAACCATTTTTCGTCCGGGCGCGTATGGTCCTCCCCGCTGAAGGCGGATACGACTAGCTATGGCACATTCTTTGAGAATTGGGGAAACTTGCGTACATTTGTCAGATGTTCCGAGTCCCCGTATATATCGCAGCAGCCATGCTGTCGCTGCAGGATCCACCTGCAGTGGTGGATACTTTGGATATTGTACCCCCGGCCGACAGTGTTATAACTGCAGTGACAACGCCTGAGCCAGAGCCTGCCCTTTCCGACCAGGTGATAGCCTATGCGCGTACATTTCTTGGGACACCGTACAAGCTGGGAGCATCCGGACCTTACAAATTCGACTGCTCCAGCTATACCAGCTATGTGTTCAGGCATTTCGGATACGAAATAACTCCTTACAGCCAGGCCCAGTTCCGCGAGGGCAGGGAAGTGGCATCATATTTTGAACTTCAGAAGGGTGACCTGGTGTTTTTCGGAAAACGCGCGGGCGTCCGTACCATCGGCCATGTGGGCATTGTAGTGTCTGTGGACCAGGAAAAAGGCAGCTTCACTTTCATCCACGCCTCAGTATCCGGCGGCGTAGTGGAGCAGACCTCCTCCCACCCATATTTCATGATGCGCTACATCGGCGCCAGGAGGATTTTGCCGGACGAAGAATAACCCTTCGTCATTCCCGGCGGACCCTGAGCTTGTAGGAGTGTGCACCAGAATCTCTAAAAAATCATTATCTTTGCAGTCCAAATCGTTCAATGGGGGTGTTTTGGTTTTGACAGCGTAGGTATTGGACGGTAAGCATGCCGGGCCTCGGAACCTGTCCCGTAAAACGCAGATTCCAAAAAATCAGTTGCCAACAACAACTATGCACTCGCTGCCTAATTCGGCCAAGTCCAATTAGCTTAATCCGTCCCGCCAAGGCTGCGGGGCCGACGAGTATCCCTCGGCGCTTCCGCCTCTTAAGTGCCGGCCCAGGGGTATCAATCATTTGAGGCCGCTCCGGTGGACGCCTTTAAAGCCGGCTAAGACTAAAGGCTAAGGTTGTCTTCGCCCGCCTTCCGGCAGGGACAGCACAAAAACCAAAGGACGGATAAGCATGTAGAAAGCCGCCTGGTGCGACGTTTGGACAGCGGTTCGAGTCCGCTCACCTCCACGAAAAAAGCTCGGCATGTGCCGGGCTTTTTTCGTGGAGGTGCAGGCCTCGCCTTATTCATTGAGGGGGCGTTCCCCCTCAAACTCCCCCGAGTCGGCCTTTCAGGCCTCCGTAATACCCTAGATCCACCTTTTCGTCATCATCACATCGTCAGTCGAAGCTCTCCAGCTTGATGCCGTGAAGGGCATTGTCGCTAACGACGGACATATTTACGGCGACGGCCACGTTTTTGCCTGGTTTCTTTCCCTTCGTCGTCACACTTGATGGTCCAGGTCACGTTTTTGACCTCTTTCGTGACCTTCGCCGTCACGCTTGAGGGTCTTGTTCTTCACGGCAGAAGTGAAAATGGTCAAAAATGAACGAATTGAGTTTGAAAAAGAGAAAATGGTTATTTTTGTATGATTGATTTTGGCATTATAGGTAATTATGAAGAAGATTGTTTCTCTTTTTGCCGCATTGGCGGCACCTGTAGCCTGCACAAATGCAGGAGATATTCCTTTCACTGAGGTTCAGCGTTATTTCTTCTCCGGCGGGGACAAGTCCGGAGGTGAGTTCGTTTATTATTCAGATGATGCATTCGGGGCTGCTTTCAGACCTGCTGCCGTAATGGGGAAAGACGGGATGCCGACTGAAGTTGACTTTTCGAAGGAATTCGTCATTGCCGCAGTGCTTCCGGTAACGGACATTTATACGGAAGTGTCAGCGCAGAGTTTGGAAACGGACGGGAAGGAACTGGTCTTTACCTACATCGAGAAAGCAGGCGAGAAGCAGGGCTGGTCCATGCAACCCGTCCTTCTCATAAAGGTTCCCAAGGAGTACGCCAATCTTCCGGTAAGGTTCAACAAGATTCAGGAGCAGATTGTGTCCGAGAATCCCGCCGATTACAAATCTCATAACATAGAGAACATGCAAAGAGTAAGAGATTTCCTCCACGATGCAGGAGTCTATTTCATCGCGACGGTAGACGGTGACAAGCCCCAGGTACGTCCTTTCGGGACTGCCGAAATCATAGAAGGCAAACTTTACATCCAGACCGGTCATGTCAAGAATGTTGCCAAGCAGATTGCGGCAAACCCCAACGTAGCCATCTGTGCATATAACGCCGGCAAGGGCGAATGGATTCGTATCAGCGCCACCCTCGTCGAAGACCACCGCGTGGAAGTGAAAAAGGCAATGCTAGATGCCAACCCTGGCCTTCGCAGGATGTATGACGAGAACGACGACAATACAGCCGTCTATTTCATGAAGGACGCCAAAGCTACAATCAGCTCCTTCGTCCATGATCCAGTCGAAGTGGACTTCTAAGCCGTCAATGACTTCAGAGGCACTCAAAGGACATCTAAGCGTAGGTGCCGCTTACATAATCTTCGGCCTTAACCTTGTCTTCTGCAAGGATATCGCCAATGCCGAAGCTGTGCCTCCCATTGTCCTCTTCACGTTCCGGGCTATTGGTGCCACTGCCATTTTCTGGATACTTTCGTTATTCATGCCCAGAGAAAGAATCCAGAAAGGGGACATGTGGAAGATAGCCATAGCTTCCTTTTTCGGCCTGTTTCTCACCCAGTTCTCTTTCCTCTGGGCCATCACGATGGTAACTGCCATTGATGCGGCAATTCTTGGAATTCTTGGCCCGATTTTTACTATGCTCTTTGCCTATCTCTTTCTGAAAGAGCCGATTACGGGGAAGAAAGCAGGCGGGGTGGCAATTAGTTTTGCAGGCGTTATCTTTCTAATTTTCAACACAGTGCATGGTGGTGGAGCCAGCGCCACTTCGCCTTTCGGAGTTGTGCTGTTACTTGTAAACAGCCTCTCCTTCTCTCTGTACCTGGGAGTGTTCCGCCCGCTCATCTCGAAGTACAGCGTTGTTACATTCATGAAGTGGATGTTCCTGTTCTCGCTCCTGATGTCGCTGCCATTTTCAATGAGGGGGCTGCTTACAACGGACTATGCGGCCATTCAGCCGAAAGTACTTTGGGAAATAGCATATCTGATTGTCTTCGCGACATTCTTCGCCTATTTCCTCATCCCGTATGGTCAGAAACGCATAAGGCCGACGCTCGTGAGCATGTACAGCTATGTCCAGCCGATAATAGCAACAGTCATCAGCATCTGGGTCGGGCTTGATGCAATAACATGGCAGAAAGTTGTGGCCGCAACGCTTATTGTCGGCGGAGTGATCCTCGTGAACAACAGCCGTGCGGCCAAAACAATACCTAAACCGTAAGTTCCCCGATTGAACGAGGATCATTAATCAGTCAATGCTTTCCAGGCGGATGCCGTGGAAGGCGTTCAGCTTTTCAAGGATGGCGTGAGGGTAGTCTTTTTTGCGGACCATGAGGTTTATGTCGGCCTTAAAAGTGTCGCCCTGTTTGGTCATGGAAAAGCGTCCTACCTGCTTGCCTAACTGACGGATGGCGGCAAAGAGGTCTTTCTCCTGCTCCGAAGAGATTGTGATATTGACGATGCAATCTCCCATCCTGAAGTTCATGTAGTGAAGGATTTCCATGCAGAAGAGCATGAGAATGCAGCAGAGGATGGAAAGTTCGTACATGCCGGCGCCGAAGCTTAGGCCGATGGCACCGGTGACCCATATGCCTGCCGCAGTAGTGAGGCCGCTTATGTGCTTGTTCTTCATGATGATACCTCCGCCCAGGAAACCCAAGCCTCCAACTACGCCGGCGGCAACGCGTGCGGCGTCGAATTTGATGGCTCCCTCGAAGCCATATTGCGAGATAATCATGAAAAGGGCTGCGCCCATAGCCACCAGGAAGTGCGTACGTACGCCGGCCACTTTGCCGCGGAGTTCGCGTTCGTAGCCGATGGCTGCTCCTATAAGGCCGGCCCCAACTACGCGGATAGTGAGTTCTAAAGCAAGTGACATGGTTATGCTTTCTTAACTACTTTCCGGGGGTCTTTGAACAGTATCCAGAAGAGGATGGCAACCACAAGGGAATATCCGGCGAAGATGTACCACGCGTTGGGCCATCCTTCGGGATTGTTGAACACATCGCAGGCATCCACCACTGCACCGGCGGCGAGTGTGCCGATGGTGGCGCCGAAGCCGTTGGTCATCATCATGAACAGGCCCTGGGCACTGGAACGGATGTCCGCGGGGGCGTTCTGCTCCACATACAGGGAACCGGAGATGTTGAAGAAGTCGAAGGCGAAGCCGTAAACGATGCAGCTGAGAACAAACAACAGCACTGCAGGCATTGAAGGATTACCGAGGCCGAAGAGGCCGAAGCGGAACACCCATGCGAACATGGCGATAAGCATCACGTTCTTGATGCCGAACTTGCGCATGGCAAATGGAATGAGCAGGATGCACAACGTTTCCGAAGCCTGCGAAATGGCTATTAGGGCGTTGGAATTCTTTACGGCAAATGAATCCACGTAAACGGGATTGCTGGCGAACGAGCCCAGGAAGGTGTTGGCGTAGCCGTTGGTGATTTGCAGGGAAGCGCCCAGGAGCATGCTGAAGATGAAGAAGATGGCGAACTGCCCGTCCTTGAACAGGGAGAAAGCCTTGAGGCCGAAGGCATCGGCCAGAGACTCGTTCTTCTTGGTTTTGTCAATAGGGCAGGGGGGCATGCTGAGGGCATAGCCGCAAAGGACCAGCGACAGGATGCCGGAAGATATGAGCTGCGTATAGCTTTCCTGCATGCGCACTCCGCCGATGGAAAGGAAGTTGGTAAGGAGCATGCTGCAGATGAAGCCGATGGTTCCGAACACCCTGATGGGCGGGAACTCCTTCACCGGGTCCATTCCCTCCTTTGCCATGGCGTTGTAGGACACGGAATTCACCAGAGCGATAGTGGGCATGAAGAATGCCACGCTAAGGCTGTAGAGGATGAACAGGGGAGCGAACTGCACTGCTTCGCCGGCTGTCATGCAATAAATGCCGGCACCGGCCATGAACAGGCCTGCGAAACCGTGGCATAAGGAGAGCACCTTCTGCGCCTGGATCTTTTTGTCGGCGACGATACCCATGAGTGTGGGCATGAAGATTGATACTATGCCCTGCATGGCAAAGAACCACTTGATCTGAGATCCCAGGCCGATGTTTCCGAGGTAGCGGCCCAGGGACGTAAGGTAGGCGCCCCAGACGGCGAACTCCAGGAAAAGCATCGCGATCAGCTTGAAGGTGACGGGTTTAATCTTGATTTGCATGATATAAGTTGTGTTATTAATATTCCAATCACGCAAAAATACAAAAAAATCCTTATTTTTGTATCCTGTAAAAGATATAGATGGCAAAGTTTACCAAAATAGCGACAGACCCTGCATCTTCGGCCCGCGCTGGAGTGCTGGAAACAGATCATGGGAGGATTGAAACTCCCATCTTCATGCCAGTCGGCACTGTCGGCTCTGTTAAAGGTGTCTACCACAAGGATTTGAAGGAAGACATCAAGGCCCAGATTATTCTTGGAAACACTTACCATCTTTATCTTCGCCCCGGACTGGATACGCTGTACAAGGCCGGCGGATTGCATAAATTCGAGAACTGGGACAGACCGATACTGACTGACAGCGGCGGATTCCAGGTCTTTTCCCTTGCCCCCATCCGCAAGCTTACGGAGGAAGGCTGCAAGTTCTCCTCGCACATCGACGGAAGTAAGCACATCTTTACCCCTGAAAACAACGTCGACACGCAGCGAAAGATAGGTGCCGACATTGTTATGGCCCTTGACGAATGCTGTCCCGGAGACGCGGACTACCGCTATGCCGCCAAGTCCCTTAAGCTCACGCAGGGATGGCTGGAGCGCTTCGCAAAGCATTTTGACGAATCCGAGCCCCTTTACGGCTACTCCCAGACCATGTTCCCCATAATTCAGGGCTGCGTGTATCCGGATCTGCGCAAACAGGCCGTGGAGCATGCTCTTAAACTGGACAACGCCAACCGCGGCGGTTATGCTGTGGGCGGTCTTGCCGTAGGTGAGCCCACCGAAAAGATGTACGAAATGCTGGAGGTGACCTGCCCGCTCCTTCCGGAGGACAAGCCCCGCTACCTTATGGGTGTAGGCACTCCTGCCAATATTCTGGAAGGCATAGCCCGCGGCATCGACATGTTCGACTGCGTGATGCCCACCCGCAACGGCCGCAACGGCATGCTCTTTACCTGGGACGGCATCATGAACATGCGCAATGCCAAGTGGACCGACGACTTCGGCCCGCTGGATCCTAAAGGAACATCTTTTGTGGATTCTACGTACTCCAGGGCTTATATCCATCATCTTTTCATAGCCAAGGAGATGTTCGCGGCAATGGTTGCGTCGGAGCATAACCTGGCTTTCTATCTGGATTTGGTCCGCGTAGCTCGTGAACATATCATCGCCGGCGACTTCCTGGCCTGGAAAAACGCTACCGTACCCAAACTCATGCAGCGCCTATGAGACTGAGAGGATTGCAGCGGCTGGACTGGTACATCATCAGGAAATTCCTGGTGACTTTTTTCATGGCCATCCTGTTCCTGGCCCTCCTCATCGTCATTTTCGACATAAGCGAAAAAATCGAGGACTTCGTTAGGAAAGAAGCGCCTCTCCGCGCCATCGTCTTTGACTACTACCTTAACTTCGTCCCGTATTTCATAAACATGTATTCGCCTATGTTTGTGTTCCTTACGGTGATTTTCTTCACGTCCAAGATGACTCAGGACTCGGAGGTGGTGGCCATGCTCTCCAGCGGTATCAGTTACCACCGGCTCATGGTGCCTTATCTTGTGTCGGCCACTTTCATAGCCATGCTTTCCCTTATCCTGAGCATGTGGATACTGCCTCCGGCCAATGCTACCAGAGTGCAGTTCGAGCAGAAGTACAATTCGTACCGAAAAGTGAAAATGGGCCATGACATGCACTACAAGCTTGAGGACGACCATTTCGTATACATCGAGAGTTTCAGTGCATACAACAATACCGCTTACGGCTTTACTCTGGAAGATCTATCCACCGGAAGGCTCACTTCCAAACTGACGGCAGAAAGCGCTCAGTACGATACGGTTACCGGCGTATGGAAGCTTCGCAACTGGTTTATCAGGGACTACGACGAAGGCATGGGTGACAAGATACGCTCCGGGAGGCGTATGGATACCACTCTAAGCCTCACACGCGAGGACTTTTTCCGGAACCGGTACACGATCCAGGAGCTGAATGCGCAGGAGCTCGATGAACTGATCGACACCCAGAAGATGAGGGGAGATGCTACGGTGAACATGTCCCTTATCGAAAAGAACAACAGGTTATCTCTTCCTTTTTCGGCACTGATTCTTACGATTATCGGTGTCGCTCTATGTACCAAGAAGAAGAGGGGAGGTATGGGTTGGAATCTTGCTGCCGGTACTGCGCTGGGCTTCTCATACATCCTTTTTATGCAGTTCAGCGAGATGTTCGTGATTACGGATACGCTGCCAGCCGTGGTGGCTATCTGGCTGCCAAACTACCTGTACACTATTATTGCGATAGTGCTTTATATAAAAGCTCCCAAGTAAATGAAAGTCAAGATTGTAAACCATTCGCCCTATCCTTGCCCCGCCTATGCCACGGCATATAGCGCAGGCGTAGATTTAAAGGCAAACATTCCTGAATCGATAGTGTTGAAGCCCCTCCAGAGGGCGTTGGTGCCTACGGGACTCTATGTTGCCATCCCTGAAGGCCACGAGATTCAGGTCCGTCCGCGCAGCGGCCTTGCACTGAAGCACGGGATCACGGTTCTGAATTCGCCCGGAACCATTGACGCCGACTACAGGGGAGAACTGAGGGTGATTCTGGTAAATCTTTCTGAGGAACCCTTCGAGATTGTTCCCGGGGAAAGGATTGCGCAGATGGTTCTTGCAAAGCATGAAGTGATAGAGTGGGAAGAAGTTTCCGAGCTGGACGCTACGGTGCGCGGCGTTGGCGGTTTTGGCTCTACTGGTAAGTAATAATATGGAAATCAAAGAATTATATAAAATATTCCTGGCTTCTACGGGAGTAAATACCGACAGCAGGACAATTTCTGCCGGACAGTTGTTTTTTGCCCTTCGCGGCGAGAATTTCAACGGGGACGATTTCGCGCTTAAAGCTTTGGAGGACGGCGCCTCGTACGCTGTCGTATCTGAAGAGTGTGCAGGCGATGATCCCCGTTTGATAAAGGTTCCTTCTACCCTGTCGGCTTTGCAGGAGCTTGCGGCATACCATCGTTCCAAGCTGGGGATTCCAGTGATAGGACTCACCGGAACAAATGGTAAAACCACAACCAAAGAGCTTATCCGTGAGGTACTTGCGACTTCTTATAAGGTTTGTGCCACAGAGGGGAACCTTAATAACGACATCGGCGTACCGCTGTCGGTCCTTAAGATCAGCCCATCGCACGAGATTGCCATAATCGAGATGGGCGCAAGCCATCCGGATGACCTTAAGCCGCTTCTTGCAGTTGCCCAGCCCACGCATGGTCTCATTACAAATGTGGGCAAGGCGCATCTTCTTGGTTTCGGCAGTTTCGAGGGCGTAAAACATGCCAAAGGCCTTCTGTACGACTATCTTAAGCTGCATCACGGGCTTGCTTTTGCAAACGGAGATGACGCAATTTTGCAGGAAATGCTCTGGGAAAGGAATCTTCGCTGCGTGGCCTATGGCCTCGAGGGCGTTAAGGTCCTGCCTTCTTCGCCTTCCAATCCTTTCCTTCGCCTCTCCTTTGAAGACGGTGTCCTGGAAACCCATCTTGTTGGAGCGTACAATGCTGCAAATGTACTTGCAGCGCTCAAGATAGGCTGGTTCTTCAACGTGCCGACTTCTGCCGCCCGTGCTGCAATTGCCGCCTACGAGCCTTCAAACAAACGTTCTCAATTGCTTTCCACCGGCCGCAACAGCGTGATTGTGGATGCCTACAACGCCAATCCCTCGTCCATGGCCGTGGCTCTTGACAACCTTTCGCTTGTCGAGGGCCGAAAAGTAGCCCTCCTTGGCGAAATGCGCGAGCTCGGAGCCGATTCTGCAGACGAACATCTCCGCATTGTCCAGCGTCTGTCCGGCATCGAAACCTATCTGGTAGGTGAGGAGTTCGGTAAGGCTGCTGCCGGCACAGAAATTCCCTGCTTCGCCACCTCCTCCGAACTGGCCTCCTATCTGACTGAACATCCCCTCTCCGGCTGCACCATCCTTGTAAAAGGCTCCCGCGGCACCCGCATGGAAACCGTCCTGCCAGCACTGTAATTACGGTCTCGGTCACGTTTTGCCACGTTTTCTTTCCCTTCGTCGTCACACTTGACGACGAAGGTCTCGTTTTGGGCCGTTTTCGTGTCCGAGGCCGTTCGTCCCTGAATTCCGGGACGAAATAAATCGAGTAAAAAAAGTTGAAAATCATGTGAAAAAATAAAATTATCGCGCAAAACATCAAAGAAATCGTTTGAAACACACAATCTGCGAATATAATTATCTCAGAGTATTGCTATTGCGGTCTCAGGGGAATATGTTTGCAAAAATAAACGGACGCAAAAAAGCAGCGCGATATGGAGAGGAAAACAAGGGATGATTACCGGAATTTCGGGAAGGCTTACTACCATTTTAATCTGGAAAGACTGGAGGGACGCAATATCTTCACCAGGCCGGAGGACTATAGAATAGGCATGGCCACAGTGGCTCTGCTTACATTAAAGTATAACGTGCAGATCTTTGCGTTTGAACTGTTGCCAAATCATGCACACATTGTGCTGTACTCTGACGGCCCGACCTGTCTTGAAATGTTTGCATACATAAAGCGCCGCTTATCCAAGATGCTGGCAGATAAAGGCGAAGCCCCGTTACCGGAGAATTATGGCTTTCGACTGACACCTATAGAGGATAAGGAAACTTTGATAATACAGATACTGTATACTGTCAGAAACCACTATGAAAAGAATTTTTGTACGCCTGACACATACGAGTGGGGCACAGGATATCTTTATTTCAGCGGCATAAGCAATTCTATAAGGGGACAAAAAGTTTCTACAATGTCCAAAGCTGAAGTCCGTCGTCTCACCGGTTCCAAGGAAGAACTCCCAGGGGAATGGGAGATTCATTCAGAACTTGGGGTTCTTCCAAGGAATTTTGTTCGCTCAGACAAAGTGATGCAGCTGTTTTCATCGGCCAAACAGTACATGACCAGACTCGTCAAGGAATACGAAGCAATGGTGAAAATAGCCACTGAACTTGGCGAAACGGTAGATTTCTCGGAGGAGGAAGTTCAGGACATCGTGAACAGCTATCTTAGAAGTACTTATCCAGGGCGCTTGTTCAAGAGTTTGACACAAGAAGAGAAGATAAAGTCAGCCGTGCAGGTCAACGATAGACTCGGACTTACCCCAAGGCAGCTGTCAAAAGCACTTCGGATGTCGGAACTTGGAATAAGCCAGGCAATCCGCGCCAAAGACTATGGAATAAAGAAGTGAAAAATATTTACTCGGAGCAGAGGTAAAATACGAGCGAAATTTGTATCTTTGCGAAAGCGGTACAGGATGCCCGCACAACATTAACTTTAATATCATAGTATGGCAAACCAAGCAGAAGTGAATCCGCAGAACGCCGCCAAACTGAAGGCGCTGCAGGCCACAATTGACAAGATTGAGAAAGATTACGGAAAGGGAACCATCATGAAACTGGGAGACCAGCCGGAATGGGACGCCTCCCAGGTAATACCCAGCGGCTCCATCGCCCTGGATCATGCACTGGGCATCGGCGGATATCCCAAAGGCCGCATCATCGAAATTTACGGACCCGAAAGTTCCGGTAAAACCACCCTCGCCATCCATGCGATAGCGCAGGCCCAGAAGGTAGGCGGCATCGCTGCAATTATCGACGCAGAGCACGCCTTCGACCGCAGCTATGCAAAGGCTCTGGGCGTGAACCTGGATACGCTGTTGATTTCCCAGCCGGACAACGGAGAGCAGGCACTCGAAATTGCCGATAACCTCATTCGCAGCGGTGCAGTGGACATCGTAGTCATCGACTCCGTGGCCGCCCTTACTCCCAAGGCCGAAATCGAAGGCGAAATGGGCGACAATAAAGTCGGCCTACAGGCCCGCCTCATGAGTCAGGCGCTCAGGAAGCTGACAGCAAACATCTCCAAGACAAACACCTGTTGCATCTTCATCAACCAGCTCCGTGAGAAGATCGGCATCATGTTCGGCAACCCCGAAACGACAACAGGCGGCAACGCGCTTAAGTTCTACGCGTCCGTGCGTCTGGACATCCGTCGTACCACACAGATCAAAGACGGCGAGGACGCCCTGGGCAACCACGTAAAAGTGAAGGTGGTTAAGAACAAGATGGCCCCGCCTTTCCGCAAGGCCGAATTCGACATCGTCTTTGGCGAGGGCATTTCCCGCAGCGGCGAAATTGTGGACCTGGGCGTAGAACTCGGTATCATCCAGAAGTCCGGTTCATGGTTCAGCTATGGGGACAGCAAACTGGCCCAAGGCCGCGAGGCAGTCAAGCGCCTGATGCTTGACAACCCCGAACTGGCCGAAGAGATCGAGGCGAAGATCCGCGCCGCTCTCCAGAACGTTCAGGACTAAATCCCACCTCTTACTGCTATAGGGCGGCCCGTCTGTGGTCGCCCTTTCTGTTTCACGAACGGCCTCGGACACGAAAACGGCCCATAACGTGACCTTCGTCGTCAAGTGTGACGACGAAGGGAAAAAAAAGGTGGCAAAACGTGACCGAGACCGTAAGATGGGATAAGGATATGAAAAAGAATCACTAACTTTGCAGGGATGAAAGCGACTGCAGGGGAGCAGGGGCATGGTTAAGTAACAGAAAGTATTATGGCAGAATCAAATTTCATAGACTACGTTCGCATTTTTTGCGCGAGCGGACACGGCGGGGCGGGGAGCGCACACCTGCACAGGGCCAAGTACGTGCCTAAGGGCGGGCCTGACGGCGGCGACGGCGGCCGTGGCGGTCACATCATACTGAAGGTTAATCCGCAGCTTTGGACCCTGATTCATCTGCGTTACCGGAAAGTGGTAAAGGCCGAAAACGGCGGCAACGGCGCCGAAGCCCTGAAGAAGGGCAAGAACGGTACTGACATCGTGCTGGAAGTACCGCAGGGCGTGGTCGTGAAAGATGCCGAGACAGAAGAAGTCATAACCGAACTTGTGGAAAAGGACCAGGAGTATATCCTGTGTCCGGGCGGCAAGGGCGGTTGGGGCAACGATCACTTCAAAAGCGCCACCAACCAGACTCCGCGTTATGCCCAGCCAGGGGAGGAAGGCGTGGAAGGCTGGTTCATCCTGGAACTGAAAGTCCTGGCCGACGTAGGCCTGGTAGGCTTCCCCAACGCCGGAAAGAGCACTCTGCTTGCCGCTATCACATCGGCCAAACCCAAAATTGCGAACTACGCATTCACGACGCTGGAGCCCAACCTTGGTATAGTCAGGTATTACGATGACCGTTCCTTCGTAATGGCCGACATCCCCGGCATCATCGAAGGCGCTCATGAGGGGAAGGGTATCGGCATGCGCTTCCTCAGGCACATCGAACGCAATTCCGTGTTGCTATTCATGGTTTCGGCTGAAGAGCCTGACGTAAAGAAAGGGTATGAAGTTCTCCTTAACGAACTGAAAGAGTACAATCCGGAGCTTCTGGTGAAAGATCGCGTGCTGGCAATAACGAAAATGGACCTGGTGGACGAAAAAGCCAAGACCAAAATCGAAAAGAAACTGCCCAAAGACATCCCTCACGTGTTCATTTCATCAGTTGCGCAGACAGGTCTGGACGCACTTAAAGAGGAACTCTGGAGAGCCCTGAACAAATGATTCCGGACAGCATAATTCAGTGGGACCAGAACGCTACGCTCTGGCTTAATCAATTGGGTACTGGTTCCTGGGACCCTTTCTGGACTTTCATGACCGCCACCAAAGTCTGGTTCCCTGCATATATCCTTTTTGTTGTTTTCGCCTTCTGGCGCTTAGGCTGGAAAAAAGGGATAGCTATTACCCTTACATTAATAGCCACCGTTGTTTTTACAGACCAGTTTTCCGTGTATGTGAAAGACAGCGTACAGCGTCTCAGGCCCTGCTACAACGCCTGGATGCAGACTAATGGCTTAAGACTTCCCGAAGGCATGAACGGCAACTGGTTCGGCTTCTTCTCTGGACATGCCAGCAACACTTTCGGCTTTGCGGCGGCATCGTATTTCGGCTTAAAGCTTTATGATAACAGACACAAGTACTTAGCCTACGGAATTGGAGTATTCATCTGGGCCGCAATAGTGTCATTCAGCCGTATAATCATGGGCGCCCACTTTCTGGGAGACATCCTTGTCGGTTCGGTGTTCGGCTTTGCAGCCGGTTGGTCCGTGGTGTACCTGATGCATCTGCTCTTCGAAAAGATCGTAAGGTCATGAAAAGGACTCTTGTGATCCTGGCTTTAGGAGGCCTGTTCTGCCCGCAAGCCGTGAATGCCCAGGAATGGCCGGACAGCACAACGCAGGTTGAACACATTCAGCAGCTCAAACTGAACATCGCCCCGGGACAGTATTCCGGCATAACTCCCATAGGCGACGGCGTTTACGCAGTAGTGCACGACAAGTCGAAAGGCGGCGGGATTCATATATTCACCATCGGCTTCAAGAAAAGCGGCAATATCTCCAGCGTTCAAGCCTTCGAAGCCTGTCCACCAATACCTGTCGACATAAAAGACAAAGACAACGAGGGCATTGTGTTTGTCCCCGAGACCGGCACGCTGTGGGTTTCGGCCGAAGCAGACCAGACAATACAGGAGTATCTTGTCGACGGCAGTCCTACAGGGCGTGAATTAAAAATCCCCAGTGAGTACAGGAAGGCCGCCAGAAACCGCGGATTCGAAGCCCTGGCCTACGGAGACGGGCTTTTCTGGACAACTACGGAAGCCCCGCTGGATGGCGAGGAATGCCATCGTATCCTGAGCTTCAGCCTCAGCACCCTCGCTCCGGAGTTCGAGTATTATTATACGCCTGACCATCCGGAGATTCCAGATACCAAGGGCCCCAGAGCCTTTGCCAACGGAATATCGGCCATGACATGGCTCGGAAATGGAAGACTTGCCATTCTTGAAAGGGAAGTGTACGTACCTGACGGCGGATTATTTGCCATGTCGGGTGCTTTTACCAGGAACAGGATATATGTAGTTGAGCCCAAGCGGGAAATCGACCTTGAAAAACAGCTCTTTACCGAATTCTATACCGGCCCTTTCAACTTTGCAAATTTCGAGGGCATGTGTCTTGGACCGAAAATAGGGGACAGGCAGAGTCTTATTCTGATTGCCGACTCCCAAGACCACTACATGGGTCTGGCGGATGAGTGGGTGCGGGTTATCCTTTATACTCCTTAAGAGCCTTCACCGCCTTGGGCGACAACCGGATCAAGGTGAAAAGCGTTGCTACCGACATCAGCGCAAAGGCAAGGTCCATCAGGCTGACGGCAACGTCCAGGGTTATAACGCTGGCCACCAGTATCATGGCAAGGTAAAAAATCTCATAGTAACGCGCATTCTTCTTGCCGAAAAGGAATTCGGCGCAGGTGCGTCCGTAGTATGAATATGAGAACATGGTGGAGAAGGCAAAAACAACCACCAACGCCATCAGAACGTATTTTCCGACGGTCGGCAGCAGGATGTCGTATGCGCCTAAAGCCACCGAAAGGCCCTTTACTCCTTCGACATGATAATTGCCGGCGAGGATGATGGGAATGGCGGTGAGGGTGCATACGAAGCCAGAGTCGATGGCTGGCCCGAGCATAGCCACAAGCCCTTCGCGCACAGGTTCCGCATTACGCGAGGCTCCATGCATCATCATGGCGGTGCCTACGCCGGCTTCGTTCACCAGCATGGCTCTTCGTGCGCCGGTTATTGCCACTCCTGCAAGTCCGCCGATGCCGGCCTTAAGGTTGAAAGCACCTTCGAATATCTGGCCGAAAACTCCGGGCACATCCTTGATATTCAGGACTATAACTGCCAGAACCAGTACGAAATAGACCGAAACCATGGCGGGCGCTACTTTGGATGCCACCTTGGCAATGCGGGTGACTCCGCCAAGTATTACCACCGAAACCAAGGCTGTGATACAGATGCCCAGGATTAGCCTTGGCCAAACGCCTATGGTTGCGCCGGGAGTGAAAACCGCAAATGCAGATTCCACCAGCTGGTTGGCCTGCATTACACAAAGGCAGCCGATGAGTCCGGCCGATGCAAAGAACACCGCAAGGGGCTTGAACTTCGGTCCGAGACCTTCCATTATCACGTACATGGGGCCGCCGCGGGCTTCGCCTTTGTCGTTCCTGCCTTTGTACATTATTGTAAGCGTGCCTTCGAAGAACTTCGTGGCCATGCCCAGCAGCGCGCTTACCCACATCCAGAATATTGCACCGGGCCCGCCGACAACGATAGCAATGGCAACGCCGGCAATGCTTCCCATCCCTACAGTGGCGCTGATTGCGCTCATAAGTGCCTGAAAGGACGATATTTGTCCGGCACCTTCCTTCCTGGTTTTGAGCGACCTGACTGCCGATCCCAGTTTCCTGAGCGGAACTGCTCCGGAGTAAATGAAAAGGAACAGCCCGCCGCCCATGAGCCATACGAACAGCGGATATCCGCAAACAAAATCCGAAATACTTACAATAATGTCTCGCATGGGGTAAAGGTACGGCTTTTTTCTCTAAAACAAAACGGCCTCGGTCACGTTTTCGGCCGTTTTCTTGACCTTCGCCGTGAAGACTTACGACGACGGTTTCGTTTTGGCCCTGTTTCGTGCCCTTCGCCGTCAGGGACGGGATGTGCAGTTTGGCGGACATGGCCACCCATGGCTGGAGAGGGGTCCGCCGCTTTCAGCGGACGGAGCATAGCGACTAAGCCCTCCCTCGAGGGGAGGGTTTGGGTGGGGGTAACGTATGTCGGATTTGCGAAGCGTGGGCCAGTGTAATAGTGTAAGTTCGTTGCGAAGTGACGGACGCCAAACTGTACATCCCGACCCTGGGGCAAACTCATTCCGCAGGGGCCAGGCGGCAGCGGGAAAGGGCGGTGAAGTGGGTTTCTGAGAGGATTCCGGCAGATTTTAAGCCTTCCAGTGTGCATTCAGCCGGAGTATGATGCTGACGGTACAGGACAATGCTGTGGGCTTCGGCCTTGGAGATGTGCGGATGACGGGCAAGATCGGCCTCCGGTAGCGTCCAGATGGCGAAAGGGGGGGCGGGTGTACATGTGATTAGGTCTTTCATGCCGTCAAACTTTTCACGGTCGAAGTGGTAGATTTCCATTAGCTGCTCTTTGGTGGAATACCCGCCCAGCTGCTCTCTGTAAGACACAATCTTTCCGGCAAAGTATGGGCCGATTCCGGGAAGGTCCAGCAAGGCAGTACTGTCAGCAAGGTTGATGTCAAGAAGCGGTATGTCGATGAAGGGCTCCAGTCTGGCATAAACGGAATCGGCCACTACATAACTTTTGGCGAAGTCCGACGGGCGGCGGAAACGGCCTCCTGCATCGCGGTAATTAAGTATGGACTGCGCCTGTTTCTCGCTGAACCCCAGGCGCATAAGCTCTTCCAGCGATGCTGTGTTCGGATTGAAACGGAAGCTCTCCACCTTTCGGGGCGATGCCTTTTCCCTAACTGCCACGGCCTCCGGGGAATGGCTGGAGTTCCGCCGAACGACTACAGACGATCGGCCTTCGCCGATATTGTCACCAGCCGGATGCCCATCCCCTGAACTGCCGGAAGCAGCCTGGCCAGATGCTCCGAGTTGAGCAGATACTTCTTCCGGCCGGGCTTCGGCCAGAATACGCCTCGCCAAGGCTTCGTCAACCACGTACACCGTGTCGGGATGGTCGCGGTTGGCAACCAGACGTGTGACCGCCGCCTTGTGTACAAACAGGGCGGTTTCGTAACCAATGATAAGGAATACCAGGGCGATTGCGCCCGTAGTGAAACTTGAGGAAAGGCTATCCGAGCTCTTCTTCCTCTTCCCCTCTTCCATAGCGCTTCTTTTTTGCTGACTTATCCGGAACGGCTCCGGCTACCACTATCACTATTTCGCCTTTTGGCTCGTTCTGCCTGAAATACTCGCAAACTTCCGCCAGAGTGCCCCGGTGATGGGTCTCGTGTAGTTTGGAGATTTCCCTTGCCACGGAGCATCTGCGCTCCGGGCCGAAAAACTGTATGAACTGTTCCAGCGTTTTAACTAGCCGGTATGGCGATTCGTAGAAAATCATCGTCCGGGTTTCTTCTGCGAGGGCGGTGAGCATTGTCTGCCGGCCTTTCTTCTGCGGAAGGAAGCCTTCGAAGGCAAATCTGTCGCAAGGGAGGCCGGACGAAACAATTGCAGGAATACATGCAGTGGCGCCCGGAAGCGTCTGTACTTCAATGCCTTCTTCGGCACATGTACGGGCCAGAAGAAAGCCCGGGTCGGATATTCCGGGAGTGCCGGCGTCCGAGATAAGCGCCACATTCAGGCCGCCGAGGATGCGCTCTTTCACCAACTGCACCGTCTGGTGCTCGTTGAATTTGTGATGGCTTTGCAAGGGGCGGTGAATGTCGTAGCGCTTCAGGAGCACTGAACTTGTGCGGGTATCTTCGGCAAGGATAAGGTCCGCTTCCTTGAGCACCTGAACAGCCCGGAAGGTCATGTCTTCCAGATTGCCAACCGGAGTTGGAACTATGTAAAGTTTTCCCGCCATTCTATTTGTGCCGACACGGATTTTGACTATATTTGTAGTCGACAAACAAAGTTACGGAAATGTTTTTGGAAAATGCAAAAAAATCGGGCTGCATCGAAGTGATTTGCGGCTCCATGTTCTCGGGTAAAACGGAAGAACTCATTCGCAGGCTCAAAAGAGCCCAGTTCGCAAAGCAGAAGATAGCCACTTTCAAGCCCACCATCGACAAACGCTACTCGGATCTGGACGTAGTCTCGCACGACTCCCACAGCATTTCCTGCACCCCCATCAAATCGCCTTCCCGCATGCTCCAGATAGAACCTGACGTGCAGGTCGTGGGCATCGACGAAGCCCAGTTCTTCGACGATAGTATCATCGAAGTATGCCAGACGCTGGCCGCCCGCGGGGTACGCGTAATTATCGCCGGTCTGGACACGGACTACCTGGGCAAGCCTTTCGGCCCCATGCCCGGCCTCATGGCCATTGCGGAAGACGTGCAGAAAGTCCACGCCATCTGTGTCCGCTGCGGCGCCCTCGCAAACCACTCCCACCGCCTCTCAGATTCGAAGAAGCTGGTAGTCCTGGGCGAAAAAGACACCTACGAGCCCCTCTGCCGCGAGTGCTACCAGAAAGCCCTGGCAGAAGACTAAGCTTTTTTCAACTCTATTGGCCATTTTCATCCTCGGCTTACCGGCCTCGGTCATGAAAATGGCCTTTTTCGTGCTTCCAGCGTTCCAGGTGGTCCATCCGTCGGCACCACCGGCGACGAAATCGGCCCTCAGCGTTCCAGGTGGTCCATCCGTCGGCACCACCGGCGACGAAATCGGCCCTCAGCGTTCCCGGCGGTCCACCTGCCAGCACCACCGGCAACGAAAAAGCGACAGACCTGGCACACATGACGGGTTGGAAAATCTGGCGAAAATGGTTATTTTTGCATGTATGAAAGAGAGGCTTTTAGGTAAGACGCCGGCGGAACTGGGCGAAATAGCAAAGGAGTGCGGACTTCCTGCGTTTGCGGGGAAGCAGATGGCGCAGTGGCTATACGGCAAAAAGGTCAGGAGCATAGACCAGATGACCAATCTTTCCAAACAGGGCAGGGAAGCGCTTAAGCAGAAGTATGAGGTAGGAATGGCCGAGCCTGTTCAGGTGCAGACATCGCAGGATGGAACGCGGAAGTACCTGTTTCCTGTTAACGGTGACGCCGCAAACGCAGTTGAGGCAGTGATGATCCCGGAAGGGGACCGGAAAACCCTTTGCGTCAGTTCCCAGGCCGGGTGCAAGATGGGATGCAAGTTCTGCATGACCGGAAGGCAGGGCTTCCACGGTTCGCTCACAGCGGCGGACATTCTTTCCCAGTTTTTCGCCATAGAAGAAGCCGAAGATCTGACCAACACCGTTTTCATGGGTATGGGCGAGCCTCTTGACAACTGGGACCAGGTTAAACGCATCATAGATGTCCTTACGGCCGACTGGGGCCTTGGCTGGAGCCCTAAACGCATAACCCTCAGCACTATAGGAGTACTTCCAATGCTTAAGCGCTATCTTGACGAATGCAAGTGCCACCTTGCCGTGAGTCTGCATAATCCCTTCCCGGAAGAAAGGGCCGAAATGATGCCTGCCCAGAAAGCCTGGTCCGAAACGGAAATACTCAGGCTTATAAAACAGTATGACTTCACAGGCCAGAGGCGTGTAAGTTTCGAGTACACAGTCTTTGAAGGCTGGAACGACACACCGAGACACGCCGATGCATTAATAAAGCTCCTCAGAGGCCTTGAATGTCGCGTGAACCTTATCCGCTTCCACAGGATACCGGACTTCCCGTATGGTCCAGCAAGTGCAAAGGCCATGGAGTCCTTCCGTGACCGCCTGTCTGCCGGAGGCCTTACGGCTACTATCCGCGCATCCAGGGGAGAAGACATATTTGCCGCCTGCGGCCTATTGGCCGGAAAACATAATACGCTATGAAAAAGCTCCTTACCATAGTCCTCCTTGCGCTGGCTGTCAGCTTGCAAGCACAGAACAAGACCGATACCCCTCATTACGGCTTCGGCCTCGCCGAAAACGACGCGAAAGCAGTAAAGGAAATCCGCTTCAAGATGGCGCAGATACGCAAGACGCGTCCTACCGTAGCCCTGGTCCTTTCCGGGGGCGGTGCAAAGGGCGCTGCAACCGTAGGCGTACTCAAGTATCTGGAGCAGTACGACATCCCCATCGATATGGTGGTTGGAACAAGTATCGGTGGCCTGGTAGGTGCTATGTATTCGCTGGGCTATGACGCCGACTACCTTGAAAACCTTTTCAAGACCATGGACTGGGGGATGGCCCTGAGCGATAAAGTGGACCGCAAGTATGTCCCATATTCCCGCATACGATACAAGGAGAAATACCTCATTTCCTTCCCCTTCTATTACGGCCCGGACGACTACCAGAACTACCTTGCCGGCGTGGCTCCCTTCGCCGACACCCGTTCCCGCCAGCTTAAGCTCGGCGCCGACGACGGCAGCGAGAAGCTTAACGACATAGCCCGCGGAAGCATCCTGGGCAGCCTTCCTTCCGGCTTTGTCTTCGGCCAGAATGTCAATCAGGTAATTACATCAAGGACAGTTGGTTACAGTGATTCCACCAACTTCTTCAAGATGCCTATACCCTTTGCCTGCGTATCCACCGACATGGCTTCCGGCAGGGCCAAAGTCTGGCACGACGGCTCCATCAACCTGGCAATGCGCTCCACCATGTCCATCCCCGGACTTTTCGCTCCTGTGCGCACGGAAGGCATGGTTCTGGTGGACGGCGGCATGCGCAACAACTTCCCGGTGAATATCGCCAGGCAGATGGGCGCGGACATCATCATCGGCATCGACCTTGCAGACGCCTCGCTAAAAGCCGATGAAATCCAAAACCTTGGGGATCTTTTAATCTCCAGCATGGACCTATTCGACGACAGTTTCGAAAGCAATACGAAAAATGCCGATGTGCACATCCACCCCAATCTGACAGGCTATAACATGCTCAGCTTCAACGCTCAGGCTGTTGATACCATGTACAGGAGGGGATACGAAGCCGCGGAGGCTATGTCCAAGCAGCTTGAGGCAGTGAAGAAACGCCTCGGGAATGCGCATTTTGAAAGGCAGGCCCCTAAGGCGGTGGACATCAACGCGCAGGAAGTGATGATTGGCGAAGTGGAAGTAATTGGCGTATCCCAGAAAGACGCCGACTACATCCGCTCCAAGATGACAGTAAAGCCAGGCAGCGTTGTCGGAGCGGCGGCGATTTCGGATGACATCGCCCGAATTTTCGGCAAGGGTTCATACGATTATGTCAATTACGAACTGAGGGGGACTGAGGAGCCGTACAAGCTGCGTATCCTCTGCAAACGCGGGCCCATGCATCAGATCGGCCTTGGCGGAAGGATAGATACGGATGAAGTGGTTTCTATACTGCTTAACGTCGGCCTTAATACCAACGCCATGCAGGGGTCGTCGCTGGACCTGAACGCGCGCGTAAGCGCCAGCCCGTATGTGGACCTTCTTTACAGTTACAATGCACCGCGCTTTTCCACAGTCAACGTACGGTCAAAAGTAAGGTACACTGAAAAGACGGGCTCTTACATCGGCTTACAGAACAAGCCCCACTATCTGTTTCAGGCAATCCAGGAGGTCTTCTTCTCCAACATGAAATGGTCGGCGTTGGATATCAATCTTGGAGTAAGGAACCAGTGGATGCAGCTGAAAAGGTCGGAAATCGTGGACGGCATGGAAACTACCGTGACGGAAAAGAAGGACTATCCCAGCCTGTTCATTGACGGTCGCGTAGAGACATTGAACGACGGATATTTTCCCACTAAGGGCGTATCGGCCGGTATTCGCGGGGATTTAATCTCTTCAGTTTTTGCGGACCCCGAAAACCGTGGAAAACTGCATGCTGTATTCTCGGCCGACGGCCTGGTCCCCGTCACTTTCGGCAGGCTCTGCTTCATTCCGCAGGGCGCATTCCGTTACGTACTTGGAACCGACGTGCCTTACATTTACGGCAATGTACTTGGCGGTGACTACAAAGGCCGATACATGGAGCAGCAGATTCCCTTCGTCGGTATAAACGAGATACTGATGGTCCCCGCAGGCCTTGCCATGGCAAGGCTAGACGCAAGGGTCAGGATACTGAAGAACCATTACGTGACTGCCACGACCAACGTGGCTTACTGCTTCGACACTTTCCGCGACTTCTCTTTGGGCCAGTCACTATGGGGTGCAGGCCTTACATACGGATACGACTCCATCGTCGGCCCTCTGAAGGTACAGGTGAACTGGTCTTCAGTCACAAAGAGAGTTGGCTTCATGATGTCCTTCGGCTATAATTTCTAGGCCTATGGAAACCATTCCCGGCTCCATGGCCGACCTTAAGGCCAAGTGCCTGTCCCGCCTCCAGCGTATGTGCTCCAAGGCCGAATACTGCACGGCCGATATCCGCCGGAAGGCCATTAGGAGCTTGGACGGAGATTCCGCTGCCGCCGATGAAGTGGTGGCAGCACTGATTGCGGATAAATACGTGGACGACCGCCGCTACGCTTCCGCTTTCGCCCGCGAAAAGGCATCTCTCCAGGGTTGGGGTACGGTGAAAATACGCTTCCAGCTGCGTGGGAAGGGTATTTCTGATGAAGTGATTACCGCTGCTATGGAGAATATTGATCCGGACGGCGCGGAAAAAAAGCTGGATAAAATTCTTGCTGCAAAAGCCAGGACGCTGGAGGGGGATCCGCAGTTCCGTCTTAAGATGCTGAAATTCGGTCTGTCCAGAGGGTATGAATATCCGGAAGTCGAAGCATCGCTTGAACGGCTCAAAAATAATTCTTAACTTTGCCGTCCCTTATGGTAAAGCGATCTGTCGCGGTGCCTTTTGGCGCTGAGGAAAGTCCGCACAGGAAAGGGCACCCGGCTGTGGAAAGCACAGTGGGGAGCAATCTTCAAACGGGGTAACAGAAAATAACCGCCGGAGGTTTTTACTTTTTTTTTCTCCTCCGGCAAGGGTGAAAACGCGGGGTAAGAGCCCACGACGCTGCATGGCAACATTCAGCGGGTACACCGTCCGGGCCTGCAAGACCAAATATACCGGCAGATGAGGGCTGCCCGTCCGATGCCGGGGGGTAGGTTGCGAAGATAAATGACAGATTCAAAAACAGAAAGCGGCTTACGGCTTTACCATTTTCTTAAAAACGTCGCGGACCATGTGGCCCGCGACGTTTCTGTTAAAGCCTTGCCTTAAGTGCGGCAGTGGCCTCTTCGTAGCCTGGTTTGTTGAGCAGGGCGAACATGTTCTTCTTGTAGGCCTCTACGCCGGGCTGGTTGAAAGGATTGACGCCAAGGATGTAGGCGCTGATACCGCAGGCGAACTCGAAGAAGTAAAGCAGGCCGCCGATGTTGAAGGCATCCACCTTTTCCATGCTTACCTGCATCTGAGGCACGCCGCCGTCGATGTGGGCCAGGCGGGTTCCAAGTTCGGCCATGTGGTTGCAATACTCCACGTGCTTACCGGCCAGGAAGTTGAGCTGGTCAAGGTTCTGGTCGTCGGATTCTATTACCACGCTCCTCTGGGCTCTCTCCACGTGGAGAACGGTCTCGAACATCACGCGGCTGCCTTCCTGTATGAACTGGCCCATGGAGTGAAGGTCGGCGGTGTTGTTGACGCTGGCGGGGAAGATGCCCTTGCCGTCCTTGCCCTCAGATTCGCCGTATAACTGTTTCCACCATTCGGCCACGTATGTAAGCTTGGGATTGTAGTTTACAAGGATTTCGGTGCCGAAGCCGTATTCTGCATGCAGCAGGTTACGCATGGCGGCGTAGATGACGGCGGGGTTGCGCTCGCTCTTGATTTCAAGGCCTTTCATGGCGTCAAGTGCGCCTGCGACTAATGCGTGGATGTCGAATCCGGCGACGCAGATGGGAAGAAGGCCGACGGGAGTGAGCACGGAGAAGCGGCCGCCCACGTTGTCGGGAACCACGAAGCTCTCGTAATTCTCCTGGGTGGCAAGAGTCTTCAGGGCGCCTTTCTTAGCGTCGGTGATTGCGACGATGCGGTCCGAGGCTTCGGCCTTGCCGTAGCGGGCCTCAAGATACTGCTTCACGATGCGGAAGGCGACGGCGGGCTCGGTGGTGGTGCCGCTCTTGGAGATGACGATGCAAGCGACGTTGCGCTCCTGTGCCAGATCCATCATTTCGGCAAGGTATTCCTCCGACAGGTTGTTGCCGGCGAAGATAACTTCGGGTGCATCCTTGCGCTTGAGCTGCTTTGCGAAATTGTGGCTCAGGGCCTCCATGACGCATTTTGCGCCCAGGTAGCTTCCGCCGATGCCGATGGCGATGACAAGGTCCACGCCTTTGCGGATCCATTTGTCGCGGATGGCTTCATAGTCCCGGAGTTCCCTTTCGGTGATCTGGCGGGGAAGCTTTTTCCATCCCAGGAAGTCGTTCCCGGCGCCGGTTTCGTCTTTCAGTGTGTCGAAGGCTTCGAAGGCCTTGTTCACATAATCCTGATACTTCGCTGAATCCACAAAAGATTCGCAACCTTTTACATCTACTTTAATCATATCTTGGGTTTGTTTATGTTCTATCATGCAAATTTAAGCATTTCCGGCAAATTTTCACTATCTTTGAGCCGTGAAACGACTGTGTATACTTATTTCGTCCATCCTCGTCTGTGCCTGTACCCAGGCTCAGACTAATTATAAGGTAAAGGTTGTTAAGGAGTATCCGCACGATACAGGAGCCTATACGCAGGGGCTTTTCTTCCATGACGGAATCCTTTACGAAACAACCGGCCAGTGGGGACAGAGCAGCATACGTACCGTGGATCTTGAAAGCGGCAAGCCCGTTCAGAATAAAAAACTCAGTTCCAAATACTTCGCCGAAGGTTCGGTCATCCTTGGGGAGGACCTTTACGTCCTTACCTGGACCAACAAGGTGGCCTTCCGCTACGATGCCAATAGCCTGTCTTTCAAAAAGACCGTCAGCTATCCCCGCGAAGGCTGGGGCATTACCACGGATGGTAAGCAGCTCATAGCCAGTGACGGCAGTGCGACCCTGTATTTCATGGACCAGGACCTGAAGGTCCAGAAGAAGTTGCAGGTTACAATGAGCGGCAGGCCTTTGAGGAATCTCAATGAACTGGAGTGGATAAATGGGAGAGTGTGGGCCAACGTTTACCTGACGGATATGATAGTGATTATCAATCCGGATAACGGCAAGGTGGAAGGCGCCATTGACTGCGCCGGCCTTCTTCCCGCAAAGCTCCGCACCCAGAACACAGACGTCCTGAATGGCATAGCCATTGACGCCGCTGGCAAGATTTACCTTACCGGCAAGTACTGGCCCCGCCTGTACCAGATAGAACTTGTAAAACAAAAATAATATTTAGGGGTATCTGCCTTTTCGGCAGGTTGAGATAACACCCTTCGAACTTGATGCGGTTCATACCGCCGAAAGGAAAATGAAAAAACTTCTTCTTCTCGCAGCCCTTGCGGTGCTGCCCATCTGCGCGGCCCGGTCGCAGGAAATCACCGAGCGCCTGGATTCTGCACAGGTATCGGCCACGCGTGCCGGAACTGCTACGCCCGTCACTTTTTCATCCGTCAGCAAGGCGGAGTTGAAAAGCGCCAATCCAATGAATTCCCTTCCCATGGCGCTGAACCTTCTTCCGTCGGTGGTTACATACAACGAAGGCGGAACCGGGCTTGGGAATTCGGCCATGACAATCCGCGGCTCCAAAGGCTCTCAGATTAACGTAACCCTTAACGGTATTACCCTTAACGACGCCGAATCACAGGAGGTGTTCTGGGTTAATATTCCGTCGCTTACTAGCTTGATTTCAGGTGTACAGGTGCAGAGAGGCCTTGGTACTTCGGCCAACGGTGCCGGCGCTTTCGGCGCAAGCATAAACATGAATACTGCGCTGGTACGTCCCGAGCCGGCCGCAAGCGTAGAGTTCAGCGCAGGCTCGTATCGCACTGCAATTGCTTCTGTAGCTGCTTCGACCGGAAGGCTTCCCGGCGGCTTCTACGCCGACCTTGCATGGAATGCTGCGGGAACAGACGGTTATATCAGGAATGCCCAAGTCGCATCAAGCTCACTATTCGCAGTGCTTGGCTGGCTGGGAAAACGCAATTCACTCAGGCTTACCTACCTGATGGGCAATCAGGTCAGCGGCATCACCTGGGACGGCATAGACCTTGAGCAGTACTACAAGGACCGCAGGTACAACGGCGCAGGGGAGTACTATGACGAAAAAGGGAACGTGCATTACTATCCCAATCAGACCGACAATTACACCCAGCACCACCTTCAGCTGAACTATACCCACGCTTTTCCCGGTCGGATGACCTGGACCAGTACCTTGAATTACACTCGCGGCGACGGCTTCGACGAGTATTACAAGATGAACAGGAAGCTGAAGAACTACGGTTTCCCGAAGGACGTGGAACCTGCCCGCAGTGACATGGTTTACCGCAAGCAGATGGGAAACCGGCTGCTGGTGCTGGACAGCAAGCTCAGTTATTCTGGTGCCAGGCTGGCCGTTACCGGCGGCGTGAACCTGTCCGGCTATGTGGGCGACCACTGGGGCGATGTCCTCTGGACCAAGGCTTTCGGCGAGGATTATAATTACCTGACGGTGGATTGGTACCGGAACATCGGCCTGAAGCTGGATGGAAGCGTCTTTGTAAGGGCCGAATACAGACCTCTTGAGTGGCTTACAGCATACGCCGACCTACAGTACAGGGGAATTGCCTATGATTTGAGAGGCGTGGACGATGACTGGATCGAGTACGGCAGCCGCGAAGAAGACCGTTTCGACTATACGCGAAATTGGCATTTCTTCAATCCCAGGGGCGGAGTTACGGCTTCATGGGGAAAGCATAAGGTCTATGCATCGGCCGCACTCGGTCACCGCGAACCAGGCAGGGGCGACATCAAGGAAAACGTCAAGGGCGATACCAGTCCCATATCGCCGGAAAAGATGCTGGATATAGAGCTTGGGTACGGGTTCTCCGGTGATCGGTTTTCGGCATCGGCGAACCTCTATGCCATGGAATACTGGGACATGTTGCTGGAAACGGGAAGGCTTTCATCGTCCGGTTATGCAATCAAGGAGAACGTTCCCAGGGCATGGAGAAGGGGAGTGGAGCTCTCCTTTGCGTACCTGCCGCTTAAATGGCTCCGCCTGGACGGGAACCTGGCCCTGTCCCTTAACCAGATTGCCGATTACACGTCCTACGTGGCCTACGACGACTATTCCGGCAGGACGCTTGCCGTCAACTACGGACGCACTACAATGCTGATGTCGCCGTCCGTTGTAGGTATGGGCCGAATCAGCGTTATGCCATGGAAAGGAGCAAACGCCTCATTTGACGTCAAATATGTTGGAAAGCAGTTCCTGGACAATTCAATGAGGGAGGAGATGGTTGTCCCGGCTTATGCTGTTGCTGACCTTTCGCTGTCCCAGCGTTTCAGTTTAGGCGAAAAGAGCCTTATTCTTTCGGCCTATATCAATAATCTCTTCAACAATCTCTATTATGCAGCAGGCTGGCGTTGGGAAAGTTACAGCGAAGCTGAAGATAAGATTTATTCAGGCATTGGCGTTTACCCCCAGGCTCCGCTAAATGTCATGCTAAAACTAAGCTTTAGTTTTTAAAAACTTTTATAAAGTAAAGAAAAGTTTAAAAAATTTTTGGAAGTCGAAAAAAAGTAGTATATTTGCATCGGCAAACGGGTCAAAGCCCCTTGCAGGCAAGCGCCTCTTCTAACCAACTAATTAAGTTAACCTCATTCTTAGGTAAGAATACACTACTAACTAACCAAAAAAAACTCGCAGTGATGCGAGTTTTTTTTATTTACTCCAGCAAGCCCGGCCTGCGCTCGCGGGTGCGTTCGAGGGCTTTTTCGTCTTGCCAGGCTTGAATCAGTTTGGGGTTGCCGCTCAGGAGGACGTCGGGGACTTTCCAGCCGTTGAATTCGGCGGGGCGGGTGTAGACGGGAGGGGAGACCAGGCCGTCCTGGAAGGAATCCGAAAGGGCCGAGGTTTCGTCCGTGAGGACGCCGGGCAGAAGTCGGATGATGCTGTCGGCAAGAAGGGCTGCGGGGATTTCGCCGCCGCTTACAACAAAGTCTCCAACCGATATTTCGCGGGTTACGAGGTGCTCCCTTATCCTTTCGTCTATGCCCTTGTAGTGGCCGCAGAGTATGATGATATTCTCTTTTAGTGAAAGCTCGTTGGATATGCCCTGGTTAAGGATTTCGCCGTCCGGGGCCATGTAAATTATCTCGTCGTAATGGCGCTGGGAGGTGAGTTCCTCGATATACTTGAACACAGGCTCCACCATCAGGACCATTCCTGCGTCTCCGCCGTAGGAGTAGTCGTCCACGGTCTGGCGCGGTCCAAGGCCGTATTTCCGGAGGTTGTGGACATTTATTTCGGCCAGGCCTTTCTTTACGGCGCGGCCGGGAATGGAGTGGCTCAGGGGACTCTCAAGAAGCTCGGGAACTACAGTCAGTATATCTATTCTTAACATAGGCATTTGTTTCGTCCGCAAAATTAGCATTTTTTGCGGAATATTTGTAAATTTGTAGCCTATACGATTTGTTGAACTTTTATCATTTTACTCATGAGCGAAGAAATTAAGCCTGTGGCAGTTCCCGAAGCCGCAGATGTAGAAAAGAAGGAACAGACCATCCAGCAGGAAGAATCCATCTCACAGGTCCTTGAAGATGTTAAGGATACCGTAGTGAATTACGGCGAAAAGACCCTGGCGGAACTTTCAGAGCTGTTCCAGAGCCTGAAGGAAAGCGCGGACCGCATGAAAAGGTCCAAGGAAGCCGAAGCCATAAAATCGGCCTTCTACAAGAAGCTTTCCAAGGAAAAGGCCGATGCAGGCGAGGATGCCGCAGTCGAAGAACCGGACGAAAATACCACCGAAGAAGCCACCGTTCCGCCGCAGAGCGGTCCCGTGAGCCCCTTCGCCGCCATCGAAGCAGGTTTCAAGGCACTGTACGTTGATTATAAGAAAGAGCGCGCGCAGTACAACCGCGAGCAAGACGCCCAGAGGGAAGCCAACCTCCAGGCAAAACAAGCCATTATAGAAGAGCTCAAAGCCCTTGTGGAAGAGCCCGGGGACATGAAAGAAGCCTTCCCCAAGTTCCGCGACATCCAGAACCGCTGGAGGGAAACCGGCCCCGTTCCGCAGCAGAACTTCCGCGACGTAAACGACACCTACCAGCTCTACATCACCAAGTTCTACGACCTGGTGGACATCAACCGCGAACTCCGCGACCTTGACTTCAAGAAGAACCTTGAGGCCAAGACCGCCTTCTGCGAGCAGGCCGAAGCCCTGGCCGAAAGCCCGGACGAGGTAGAATCCTTCAAGGAGCTCCAGAAACTGCACGAGCAGTGGAAAGACCTTGGCCCCGTTGCCAAGGAGTTCAGGGAAGAGATCTGGGAGCGTTTCCGCGCCGCCACATCTGTTATCAACAAGCGCTACCAGGCCCATTTCGAAGACCTCAAAGCCAAGCAGACCGAGAATCTGAAGGCAAAGGAAGCCCTCTGCGAAGAGGTTGAGGCAATCGCCGAAAAGGAAATCACTTCTTCTTCGGAATGGAACACCCTCAGCAAGGAAATCGAGCAGATTCAGGCCCGTTGGAGGGAAATCGGCTATGCCACCCGCAAGGAAAACCAGAAAGTCTACGACCGTTTCCGCGCTGCATGCGACAAGTTCTTCGAGCGTAAGCGCGCATCGTTCTCCGAGTTCAAGGATTCCATGAACGAGAATCTTGCAAAGAAGATGGCCATTATCGAGGAAGCCGAATCCCTTAAGGATTCCACCGACTGGAAGGCCACCGGCGAGCGCCTCATCGAACTTCAGAAGCAGTGGAAGGAGATCGGCGCAGTTCCCCGCAAGAAGAGCGAGCAGATATGGAAGCGTTTCCGCGCAGCATGCGACGCCTTCTTCACCGCACGCGACAACCGTCCCTCCGGCCAGAGCAGCTTCGCCGCCAACCTTCAGGCCAAGAAAGCCCTCATCGAGGAAATCAAAGCATACGAAGGCGAAGACGCCAATGCAGCAAAGGCATTTGCCGAAAAGTGGAACGCCATCGGCTTCGTTCCTTTCAAGGAGAAGGAAGCCATTCAGGCAGCCTACCGCGAGGCAATGGACGAAAAATTCCCCAGCCAGCGTCGTCGTGAAGGCGGTTCCCGCAGGGATGGCGGCCGTCAGGACCGCAGGCCTCTTTCTGAGACAGACCGCCTGAAAGAGCAGTTTGCAGCCCTTCAACAGGAAATCCAGACCTACGAGAACAATATCGGTTTCTTCGGCCTTTCCAAGGGAGCCGAAGCCCTGAAGGCCCAGATGCAGGAGCGCATCGACGCAGCCAAGGCTAAGCTGGAAGCCCTGAAAGCCCAGATTCGTGCGAAAGAACAGGAGGAAGCGGAGAAATAGCCCATGGACAAGAATTCAGTAATAGGCTTCGTCCTGATTTTCCTTATAATGATAGGGTTCTTCGGGTACCAGAGCCGACAGATCAAAAAACAGCAGGCCTATCAGGCTCAACTCGATTCCATCGCTGCAGCTGACGCTTATGCCCAGTGGCAGCTTGACAGTGCCTGGCGTGCCCAGAATCCCGAGGCTGCCGCAGCGGCGGATTCAGTTTCCGCCATGCCTGTCGCCCCCGTTGCACCGGTCTATTCAGACTCCCTTCTGAACCAGGCTGCACGCAGCGAGGCAAGCCTTATCACCATAGAGAACGATAAGCTGGAAGTAACCTTCACCACCAAAGGCGGTCAGCCCTGGTCAGTTAAAGTAAAGGATTACCTTACTTACAACAAGGAGCCCCTTTATCTGCTACAGCCCGGAAAGACCGAACTTGGCTATGTGGTGTATGCTCCTACTGCGGTTGATACCCGCAAATTCAACTTCCAATATGTGGCCGAGGCATCTTCGGACAGCACTGTTGTAATGCGTCTGCCGTTTGCCGGCGGCGGTTACATCGAGCAGAAGTACACCCTGGTAAAGGATTCATATTCAGTTAACGAAACGGTTTCGTTAGTTGGCATGGGCCACCTCATTCCCAAGAATGTGGGCTCAATTGACGTGGACTTCGACGCTGTAATTCCCCGCATGGAGAAGGGCTACAAGAACGAGACCCAGTACAGCCGCCTGAACTACTACTTCCCGGACGACAGCAAGCCCGGCAATATCGGCAACGGCCGCTCCGGCGACAAGCGTTTCAACAACAACATCGAATGGTTCGCCTTCCAGCAGCAGTTCTTCAGCGCCATCATGCGCGCTCCAGGCAACTTCAGCTACGGTGAATTCGCCCTCAAGTTCATGCCTAAAGGCGATGCAGACCTGATGGCCTGTTCCGCGCAGCTTCGTGCCGACATCAACCCCGGCAGCGAAGTCATCCAGGTCCCGTTCGAGTTCTACTTCGGCCCCAACAAATATCAGGGCCTGAAGGCGTACGGCCATGCTTATGAGAAGGTTATCCCGCTTGGCGGCCGTATCATCGGCGTATTCACCAAGTACGTTATTATCCCTCTGTTCGACTGGCTGTCCAAGTTCATTGCCAACTTCGGCATCATCATTCTGCTGATGACCATCTTCATCAAGCTGGTGGTGCTGCCCTTCGCCTACAAGAGCTATTCTTCTTCGGCCAAAATGCAGGCCCTGAAGCCTTTTATGGAGAAGATCAACGCCAAGTATCCGAAGCAGGAAGACGCAATGAAAAAGCAGCAGGAGACGATGGCCCTGTATAAGAAAGCCGGCGTTTCCGCAATGGGAGGCTGTCTCCCGATGCTGCTCCAGATGCCTATCCTCTGGGCCATGTTCCGCTTCTTCCCGGCTTCCATCGAACTTAGGCAGCAGCCTTTCCTCTGGGCCGAAGACCTAAGCGCCTACGACGACGTGATCCACTGGGGTACAAGCATCCTGGGCATGGATCATATCAGCCTCTTCGCCCTTCTGATGGCGGTATCCATGTTCTTCTACTCCAAGATCACCATGGCAAATTCCGCCGCAGCGAACGACCCCAATGCCAAGATGATGAACGCGATGAGCCTGTACATGATGCCCATCATGATGTTCTTCATCTGTAACAATCTGTCCAGCGGCCTCAGCTACTACTATCTGCTCAGTAACCTCATCACCATGCTGGAAACCTGGATAATCCGCAAATGGGTTGTGGATCCCAAGGCGATTGTGGCCAAGGTAGAAGCCGCCGAAAAGGAAGGCAAGCCAGTTCCCAAGAGCAAGTGGCAGCAGCGCCTTGAAGAAGCCCAGAAGATGCAGCGCCAGATGGAGCAGCAAAGGAAGGGCAAGAAATAGCTTGTCGGTCCCTGAGCCTGTCGAAGGGCCTGTCGAAGGGGACCGGGAATCTCAATATGATATGATTCAAGAGAATTTATCTCATATTCTTAGTAAACTGCCACCGGAGGTAACACTGGTGGCAGTTTCCAAATTCCACCCTGTCCAGCGGCTCATGGAGGCCTACGATGCCGGCCAGCGGGTCTTTGCGGAAAGCCGTCCGCAGGAACTGGCCCAGAAAGTGCCCCAGATGCCATCTGACGTTCAGTGGCACTTCATCGGCCACCTCCAGACCAACAAACTCAAACTGGTTCTTCCATACGTCACCCTTGTACAGTCTGTGGACTCACTGCATCTTCTCCAAGCTATCTCCTCCTGGGCCGTCGCAAACAACCGTACTGTGGACGTTCTACTGGAACTTCACCTCGGCTCCGAAGAAACCAAACAAGGTTTCACCGAAGATGAGATCCTTCAGATAATGGCAGGTGCAGAGCTTGTCTCTGCACCTGGCGTCAGAATCAGAGGTCTTATGGGCATGGCTTCGAACACTGATGATATGTCTGTGGTGGAAGGGGAGTTTGCGAAGATTGAGGCTTTGTTCAATAGAATCAAGGCCATGGGACTGCCTGGCTTCGACCAGCTTTCCATCGGCATGTCAAACGATTGGCCCCACGCCGTTAAGCATGGGGCCACTATGGTGAGGATAGGGACCGATATCTTCGGTCCCCGTGAGTATTAAGCTTTATTCAGCTTCGGCAGTTGCGGCGGGCTTCATCACCACTTCGATGAAGTTGTCCTGAGCCAGGAGTTCCTTCAGCAGGGAAGTTAGGTCTTCCTTGCAGAGGTCGTTGACGGCTTTCTCGTACAGGGCGTCGCGGTCTTCACCGTAGGTGAGGAACAGCTCGATGCTGTTGCGCCACCAGCCGTTGCGCTGACGGCTTTCCGGCAGGTTCTTTTGGAGATTGAGCTTGGCACTGTTCATTTCGTCGTCGGTGGGGCCGTTCTCGGCAAGGTCCTTGAGACCATTGATGGCCAGTTCGCGCAGTTTGTCGCAGAGGGCGGGCTTGCAGTCCCAGCCCACGAGGAACATGGCTTTCTGATTGGGACGACGCTTGATATTTCCGTTGGTGCTGGCGCCGTAGGTGCCGCCTTCTTCCTCACGCAGGCTGTTGGTGTAGCGCATATCCATGATGTAGGAGATGGCTTCCATGGCAGCGGCCTTGGTGTAGGTGTAGTCTATGTCGGCGCTGTAAACCTGATAGACCGTGCTCTTTGGCGTCTTCATGTCTACGTTGAATACGTTCTCAACTTTCCCCTTGGCATAGTCCTCGTTGGTGTCAACCCAATTGAGGGCCTTCTTACCCTTGGGCAGGGAGCCGATGTATTTCTCGATAACGGGCTTGATGGCCTCGGGATTCACGTCACCCACGATGACCATCTTGGCGCCGGCTGCATCGGCGAAGAGTTTCTTCCAGTTCTTCTCAACAGCGGCCAGGTTGGCGCGATTGACCAGTTCTTCGGAGATCATCTGGCGACGGGGATTGTTGTCGTAAAGAGTCTTGTACAACTGATCCTGGAACTTGTACTGAGGCTGGTTGGCCAGGTTGGGGAGTACAGCGGTGATCTGGTCGATAGCGTTCTGCCATTCTTCGGGGTCGAAGCGGGGCTGCGTGTAGAACAGGTAGACCAGCTGCATAGCAGTCTCGAAGTCCTTCACGGTGCTGTTGCCGTTGATACCGTTATCGAGCGGGTCGAAATACGGGTTCACGGACAGGTTCTTGCCGGTGAGCATCTTGCTCATGACGGTGCCGGAGAAGCTGGCCACGCCGCTATTGTTCATGAACAGGCCGAAGATATTGTCGTCGAAGGAAGCGAGGTCTTCTGTGGAAACCAGGGACAGGCCGCCATCCTTATAAATATTAAAGAGAATCTGGTCTTTCTGGAGGTCCGTGGGATAGACTATCACCTGAACGCCGTTCTTAAGGGTCCACTGGGTGGCGCCGTAAATGGTGCTTTCCACCTTCTTTACTTTGCTGCCCTTGAGTTTGGCGGGATCCAGGAAGGCTTCGGGGATTTCTTCACCTTCGGGTGCGGAGATTTCGGAGGCGTTCACTTCGGCAATAATCTGGAGGAGCTGCTCGGCTGTAGGAGTGGCGATGCCTTCCTTTTCGGGGCCGGAGTAAACCACCACCAGGTTATTGAGACCGTCCCAGAGCTGGGCCGCAAACTGGCTGATGACCTGGGCGTTGATCTGGCCGATGAACATCTGGAAGAGTTCCAGCTGGTCCTGAGGTTCCATCAGGGGCTCCTTGTCGAAGAAGTTGGCGATGGTAGGACGGATGAACTCGGCGTTCTGGCGGGTGCTGGCACGGTTGGCGCGGGTTTCCAGAATAGACATGTAGTCGGCCTTCACGCGTGAAAATTCCGCGTCAGTAATGCCGTAGCGCTGCAGGCGGACAAGTTCCGTGTAGAAGGCGCGGAAGCCCTCGAGGATGTTGTCTTCACGCAGGCTTACGTCGCCGTATGCGGCGTCGATGTCCTCATAGATAAGGCTGGAGACTCCGAAACTGCCGTTCAGATAAGGGGAACCGGGTTTTGACGTGATGTCCTGGAAGCGCTCACGCATAACCATGCGGACAGCCGTCTTCAGGGCATCGCTTACCTGGCCGGCGTAAGTGGCGTTGAGACTCTCGGGGGCCGCTTCGCTGTGCCAGAACAGTTCTATTTCGGGGTTGGTGCTTTCCGGGTCGGTAATGATGCCTACACGGGGTTCAGAGTGGTCTGCAATGGTCTGGATGGGCTTGGGGAGAGGATTCTCCTTGGCGGGGATGGGGCCGAAGATATCTTTGATCTTCTGCTCCGTGCGTGCTACATCTACGTCACCGACTACAATCACCGCCTGGTTTGCGGGGTGATACCATGTGTGGTAGAAATCTACGATTGCGTCGTACTTGAAGGTCTCCAGATGTTCCTGGGTGCCGATGAGGGTGCACTGAGCCAGGGGGCTGTCCGCGCCGAAATAGTAGGGAAGGGCTGCCTCCATCGAACGCCACTGGGCGTTGCGGCGGGTGCGGCGCTCTTCGATGATGACACCGCGCTCGGCGTCGATTTCTTCCGGCTGGTTAAGGACGAAGTGGGAATAGTCGGCCAGAATCATCAGGCAGCTGTCCACTACGCTCTCGCGCTGAACGGGGATGTTGTTGAGCATATACTGCGTCTCCTCGAAGCCGGTGGAGGCGTTGATGTTGCGGCCGAATTCGGCGCCGATGGAACGCAGATAATCAAGGATTGCCTTGCCGGGGAAATGTTCCGTTCCGTTGAAGCACATGTGCTCCAGGAAGTGGGCCAGACCGTCCTGCTCGGGCTGTTTTTCAAGCACGGCGCCGGCGTTGGTGGCCAGGTAGAACTCCGCACGTCCGGCGGGCAGTTCGTTGTGACGGATGTAATAAGTGAGCCCGTTGTCAAGCTTGCCGATGGTGAACTGGTCGGAATTGGGGATTTTCGGCATCTGCTCGATCATCGCCTCCAACTGCTCGCGTGTGGGCTGCTGGGCAAAGGCAGTGACCGCCGCGATGGCGGCCACTGCAAAGAAAGCAAAGACTTTTTTCATTATTTTCCTGCTAAACGTTTGTATGTGTTCAGACGGACCTTGGCGAACTCTTCGGTCTTGGCGAGGAGTTCATCGGCCTGTTCGGGGAACATCTTGTAAAGAGATGCGAAACGAACCTCTCCCTTCAGGAAGTCCTGGAACTTGGTCCAGTCGGGCTCCTTGGAGTCAAGGCTGAACGGGTTCTTGTCGGTGCCTTCGAGGGCGGGATTGTAACGGTAGAGGTGCCAGTAACCGCATTCTACGGCCAGTTTCTCTTCCTTCTGGCTCAGACCCATGCCGGCCTTAAGACCGTGGTTGATGCAGGGGCTGTAGGCAATGATGAGGGAAGGTCCGTCGTAGGCTTCGGCTTCCTTGATGGCGTTGAAGAACTGGACGGGGCTTGCACCCATGGCAACCTGGGCCACATAGACGTAGCCGTAGGAGATGGCCATCATGCCAAGATCCTTCTTGCGGATCTTCTTGCCGGAAGCAGCGAACTTGGCGATAGCGCCAACAGGAGTTGCCTTGGAGCTCTGGCCGCCGGTGTTGGAGTATACCTCGGTGTCAAGCACAAGGATGTTCACGTTTTCGCCGCTGGCAAGCACGTGGTCAAGACCGCCGTAGCCGATGTCGTAGGAGGCACCGTCGCCGCCGATGATCCACTGGCTGCGTGAAGGTATGAAGTGCTGAAGCTCAACGATCTTCTTGCAGGTGTCGCAGCTGCACTTTTCTGCGAGAGGGACAATCTTGTCGGCAACCTCGCGGGTGTTGGCCGCATCCTGAGGAGCTTCCAGCCACTTGGCGGCGAGGGCTTTGATCTCGTCGCTGCAGCAGGAGCACTCGAGGGCCTGCTTCATGGTTGCTGCTACGGTTGCGCGGATGCGGTCGCTACCGAGTTTCATGCCCAGGCCGAATTCGCAGAAGTCCTCGAACAGGGAGTTCTGCCATGCGGGGCCGTGGCCGGCTGCGTTGGTGCAGTAAGGGCTGGCAGGGAAGGAAGCGCCGTAGATGGAGGAGCAACCGGTGGCGTTTGCAATCATCATGTGGTCGCCGAAGAGCTGGGTGATGTTCTTGATATAAGGAGTTTCACCGCAGCCTGCGCAGGCGCCGCTGTACTCGAACAGAGGCTGTGCGAACTGGGCGTTCTTCATGTTGGCCTTGGGATCCACGTACTGCTTGTAGCCGACCTTCTTGTTCAGATAGTCGAAGTTGGCCTGCTCTGCGGTGTCGTCGATGTAAGGAACCATCTTGAGGGCCTTTTCGGGCTTTGCGAGACATACGTCTACGCAGTTGCCGCAGCCGGTGCAGTCGTCCACAGATACTGCAATGGCGTACTTGTAATCCTTGAGGTTAGCCTTGCCCTGGGCCAGTTTGAGACCTGCGGGAACCTTGGCTGCCTCTTCCTCGGTGAGGAGGAAAGGACGGATTGCAGCGTGAGGGCAGACGAAGGCGCAGTTGTTACACTGGATACACTTCTCGGCATCCCAGGTGGGAACGTTCACTGCTACGCCGCGCTTTTCGAAGGCTGCAGTGCCGTTGGGCATGGTGCCGTCGGCGTAGGGCATGAAGGCGCTCACGGGGAGGGTGTCGCCGGCCTGTGCGTTGACGATATCGGCAATGTCCTTGACGAATGCAGGGGCCAGGCGGTCCTTGTTGGGATTCTCGAACTTGGCGGTTAGCTCGGCCCATTCGGCGGGAACCTTGATTTCGGTGTACTCGCCGCCGCGGTCAACGGCTGCGAAGTTCATGTTAACCACGTTTTCGCCCTTCTTGCCGTAGGACTTCACGATGGCGTCCTTCATGTACTTCACGGCATCTTCGGCCGGAATGATGCCGGTGATGCGGAAGAAGGCGCTCTGAAGGATGGTGTTGGTGCGGTTTCCAAGGCCGATTTCGGCGGCAATCTTGGTGGCGTTGATGATATACACCTTGATGTGCTTGCGGCCGATGGTGGCTTTTACGTTGTCCGGGATGTTCTTGATGGTCTCTTCTTCGTCCCAGAGGGAGTTAAGCAGGAGGGTGCCGCCTTCCTTGATGCCCTTGAGGACGTCGTATTTCTTAAGGTAGGAAGGTACGTGGCAGGCCACGAAGTCGGGGGTGTTCACAAGGTAAGGGGCCTTGATGGGCTGCTGGCCGAAACGGAGGTGCGAGCAGGTGTAGCCGCCGGACTTCTTGGAGTCGTAGTCGAAGTAGGCCTGGCTGTAAAGGTCAGTGTGCGAGCCGATGATCTTGATGGTGTTCTTGTTGGCACCTACGGTACCGTCGGAACCGAGACCGTAGAACTTGCACTCGGTGGTACCGGGCTTCACGATGGAAACTTCGCTCTTGATGGGAAGACTCTTGAAGGTTACGTCGTCAACAATGCCGATGGTGAAGTCGGCCTTGGGCTCTTTCTGCTCCAGGTTGTCATATACGGCGACAATCTGGGCGGGAGTGGTGTCCTTGGAGGACAGGCCATAACGGCCGCCGATAATCAGGACGTTGTCGCGGCCCTGGAAGAGGGCTTTCACGTCGGTGAAGAGAGGCTCGCCAACTGCGCCGGGTTCCTTGGTGCGGTCCAGAACGGCTATGCGGCGGACGCTCTTGGGAAGGACGGAGAAGAAGTACTTGTCGCTGAAGGGCCTGTAAAGGTGGCAGGTGATGAGGCCGTACTTGCGGCCGCGGCTTGCCAGGTAGTCGATGGTTTCCTTGATGGTTTCGGTGACGGAACCCATTGCCACGATGATATTCTCGGCGGTGGGGTCTCCGTAATATTCGAAGGGACGATAGCTGCGGCCGGTGAGCTCGGTGATTTCACCCATGTAGCGGGCCACGATGTCCGGAACTGCGTCATAGAACTGGTTGCGGGTTTCCACGGCCTGGAAATAGACGTCGCCGTTCTGTGCGGTACCGCGGGTTACGGGAGCGTCCGGGCTCAGTGCCCTCTGGCGGAATTTGGCCAGGGCCTTGTCCGAAATCATATCCTTGAGTTTGTCCTCTGGAAGGGCTTCGATCTTCTGGATTTCGTGAGAGGTGCGGAAGCCGTCGAAGAAGTGGAGGAAAGGCAGGCTGGCCTTAATGGAAGAGAGGTGTGCGACGGCAGCCATGTCCTGTGCCTCCTGGACGGAGCCGGATGCCAGCATGCAGAAGCCGGTCTGGCGGCAGGCCATAACGTCCTGATGGTCTCCGAAGATAGAGAGGGCGTGGCTTGCAAGGGCGCGTGCGCTCACGTGGAAAACGGTGGGCAGCATTTCGCCGGCAATCTTGTACATGTTGGGGATCATAAGGAGAAGTCCCTGTGATGCGGTGAAGGTGCTGGTAAGGGCACCGGCCTGGAGGGAACCGTGAACGGCACCAGCTGCACCGGCTTCCGACTGCATCTCCGTTACTTTCACTGTTTCGCCCCAAAGGTTCTTTTTACCGTGGGCCGCCCACTCGTCGATGTTTTCGGCCATCGTTGAGGAAGGAGTGATAGGGTAGATGGCGGCATGCTCGCTGAACAGGTATGCGATGTTCGAGGCGGCGTAGTTACCATCACAGGTGATGAATTTCTTTTCGTTTGCCATGATTTGTTGTGGTTAATAATTGTTGTTAAATTGTTTCTTGTTTATTGAGATCCTCTCGCTTCGCTCGGGATGACAATTCTGTCATAGCTTGGGATGACAATTCTGTCATAGCTTGGGATGACAATTCTGTCATACCGAGGCCCGAAGGGCCGAGTGTATCTCATTGCACCCCTTCTGTCGTTACTTCTGCCGAAATGCGGCCTACCAGGCCTTGCAGAACGGAGCCGGGGCCGATTTCCACGAACTTTACTGCACCGTCGGCTATCATGTTCTGGACGGACTTTGTCCAGCGGACGGGGGAGGTGAGCTGCTTCAGGCAGTTTTCCTTGATTTCGGCGGGGTCTGTTGTGGGCAGTGCCGTAACATTCTGGTACACGGGGCACTCGGGGGCGTGGAAAGTGGTGGCCTCGATGGCTTTTGCAAGTTCTTCGCGGGCGGGTTCCATGAGAGGGGAGTGGAAGGCTCCGCTCACGGGAAGCTTGATGGCGCGTTTTGCGCCGGCTTCCTTAAGCTTGATGCAGGCCTCGCCCACAGCGGCTTCCTCGCCGGAAATCACCACCTGGCCCGGGGAGTTATAGTTTGCGGGAACCACGCCGGGGATTTCGGCACAGATCCTTTCTATGGTTTCATCGTCCAGTTTGATGACGGCGGCCATGGTGCCGGGCACTTTTTCACAGCATTTCTGCATGGCCTGAGCACGGATGGCGACTAGCTTCAGTCCGTCTTCCCAGTCCAGTGCACCTGCTGCAACAAGTGCCGAAAACTCTCCGAGGGAATGTCCGGCTACCATGTCAGGCTTTTGGGCCTGGTCCATGGCAAGGATGGTGCTGTGGATGAAAATCGCTGGCTGGGTTACCTTGGTGGCCTTCAGGGCATCGGCGTCTTCGCCGAACATTATGTCAGTAATGCGGAAGCCAAGGATTTCGTTTGCTTTCTCAAACAGCTCTTTATGAGCGGGGTACAGGTCTTTGGCCATTCCCGGGAACTGGGAGCCCTGGCCGGGGAAAATGAAAGCGGTTTTACTCATTGCTATACTCGTGCACGTGTAATCGTACAAATATAACCATTTCTAACAGCATTTCCAAAAAGATTTTCCGCCTTTACGCGTCCTCTCTTCCCGGCGTATCCGGAGGGTCTGTCAAGTGTGCCGGCGATTCTATCGACAGGCTTATTCTTCGGAAAAAGCAGCCGGGGCTGGATGTTCAGTTTGGCGTCCGTCGCTTTGCGACCACTCCCATCGCTTTCAGCGACGGGCCCCTCCCTCTTAAGCCGAGGGTGGCTATGTCCGCCAAACTGAACCCCACTCCGACGTCGAACACCACGAAATCGGCCTCCAGCGTTCCCGGCGGTCCATCTGCCGGCACCACCGGCGACGAAATCGGCCCTCAGCGTTCCCGGCGGTCCATCTGCCGGCACCACCGGCGACGAAATCGGCCATCAGCGTTCCCGGCGGTCCATCTGCCGGCACCACCGGCGACGAAATCGGCCCTCAACGTTCCCGGCGGTCCATCTGCTGGCACCACCGGCGACGAAATCGGCCTCCAGCGTTCCCGGCGGTCCATCTGCCAGTACCACCGGCGACGAAATCGGCCTCAGCGTTCCCGGCGGTCCACTGCCGGCACCACCGGCGACGAAATCGGCCTCCAGCGCTCCCGGCGGTCCATCTGCCGGCACCACCGGTGACGAAATCGGCCCTCAGCGTTCCCGGCGGTCCATCTACCGGCACCACCGGCGACGGCGGGGTTAGATTTTTTCCAAAAGAGTAGCTACTGTCTGATATGTGAAACCTGTCACACGCGCAATCTGAGCCGGATCTGCGCTGAACCTGTATCTGAGCTGTTTGAAAAGCTCGGATAGTTCTGGCTCAGTGAGGTCAGAGGGCGTCTTTTTCTTGAAAACTGAGATGCATAGATCCTTTGCCCCTAAACTGACGAGCTGATCGTTGAACGACGGGGCCTCTTTAACCCTCTTTGCTTTGGAAGAATTCGTAAGGAAATAATTCATCCTATTAGGCGACTTGAAGACGGATTCCACAAATTTCACGGGTATGTACGATGCCGGATCTATGATTCCATTATCTGATACCACGTATTCCCCGGGCAAACGTGCCTTGCTATGAAACAGTCGCACGGATTCCCTGACCCCTAAATCTTTGATCTGGGTTCCTTTCACTTTATTCATGTTGAAAAAAGTATTTCCAGTACCCCACTTGTATCCTGTTGGGTGAATGCAAATGTTTGCAGCAACGGGATTCATCTGTACATACGCGACGGCGCGTTCAAATGATTCATCGTCCAGCCGGAGTTCTTTGATGTCCAGTCTGTTCCTGCGCAGCAGTTCTCTTGTCCCGTATTTGTTGTAACAGTATTGCGCATACTGTTTCTTGAATTGATTGACAAAATCTTTAGCATCTGTCCTTACTCCTTGAAGCACAAAATGCACATGGTTCGACATTAACGAGAATGCCATGACTAGAATTGGGGAAACTGCAGCAAGAATTGCCACGAAATTCATCCCTGCCTTAAAATCTTCTTCGTCTTTGAACCACAGGCTGTTTTCCAGGTGGTCTGTGGATATCAACCAAAACTTGTTAATCATCGCCCCGATCAATTTTCGCAAATGTAATATATTTTTATTATTTTTGCAGAAATCAAATCAAAAAATGAATAAAATATTCTTCGAAGAGAAGGGCACGGAGTTGCTCAGGCGAATCGGCATGAGTAAAACCGAGTTTGCGAGAAAGATGGGTATTAAAAAACAGAATGTCAATGTTCTTTTCAAATCAAAGAATCTTCAGACTATCTATCGAGCTGCGCAGGTAATGGGAGTTCCATTTGAGATGCTTGTTGGCTATACCTCTGAACCAGAGGCTGTTATGTCAGGAATTAAAGAGGATGATCTTATTTACCAATCCGACAAGGTCACTTTAACCCAAGAGCGATTGTCAGATATTGTATGTGATTTGATAGAGGACGGTCTTTTGTCCATAGACGGCCCTTTTTATGCGACACTGCACGCCCCTGCTGCAGATGTGATACTAAAACAGGACCCCAAGTCCAAAAAGTGGATACTTAAGGAGTCTCCCGCAGCATCCAGGAAAAAGTGTTAAATTTTCAAAAAAATTGTTAAATTTGCAATTCAATTCGGCTTGCCTCCGTAGTTTAAAGGATAGAATAACGGATTCCGGTTCCGTTGGTCCCGGTTCGATTCCGAGCGGAGGTACGAATAATCCTCATAAGAGTCCTGTTCTAAGGAACTTATGAGGATTATTTCTTGTATTAATGGAACAAATCTTTCGACGAAATCGGCCCTCAGCGTTCCCGGCGGTCCATCTACCGGCACCACCGGCGACGAAATCGGCCCTCAACGTTCCCGGCGGTCCACCTGTCGGCACCACCGGCGACGAAAACGGCCCTCAGCGTTTCCGGCGGTCCATCTGTCGGCACCACCGGCGACGAAATCGGCCCTCAACGTTCCCGGCGGTCCATCTGCCGGCACCACCGGCCACACAAGGGACCATCGGCAATGGTGGGCATAGGAAAACGTGTCGGAGCTCTGGAAAAATGCGTATATTTGTGGCGCAAATGGATACGATAGTTATTATTCCTACATACAACAATGCCGGCACTGTGGCCGATGTCGTGAGGCGTGCACAGGCTCAGGGGCTTCCCGTGCTGGTGGTAGACGACGGGAGCACCGACGGAACCCATGAGGTTCTTGCGGAGTTCCCGGTAGGGGGACAGAACGGAACCCGTGATGTTCTGGCTGGAATCCAGGGGATAAGAGTGCTTCGGCACGAAAGGAACCGGGGGAAGTCGGCGGCGCTGAAGACGGGATTCAAGGAGGCTGAAAGACTGGGTTACAGCTTTGCGATTACCCTGGATTCGGACGGTCAGCATTATCCGGAAGATATTCCGCAAATGCTTGAAAACAAGGCCGATAATACGCTCCTTGTGGGAAGCCGGAGCATAACCGGTATAGATGGGAAAAGCCGCTTTGCAAACAAGTTTTCCAATTTCTGGTTCAGGCTTTACACCTGGGTGGATTTGCCTGATACGCAGACCGGTTATCGTATGTATCCGCTGAAAAGCCTTCCGATGTTCGCAGGCACAAGATACGAAGGAGAGCTTCTGATACTGGTCCTGAGCGCCTGGAAAGGCATTACCCTTAAACCTGTTCCGGTTAGGGTTAGCTACCCCGAGGACAGGGTGAGCCATTTCCGACCATTCCGGGATTTCGCCCGCATCACCGTCCTGAACATCGTCCTTCTTTTCTGTGCCATATTCTACGGCTGGCCGCGCATGCTGGCCAAAATCCGGAGCCCAAAGGGCGACTAAGTCCCTTCACCCGGGAAGGGATTTAGGGATGGGGTAACGAAAAAAAGAGAGTGCGGTGGGGAATTTCGCAGGGATCCACCAAACTTGGAAATTTGCAATAATTAACCCCTGCGAAATTTGTGCATGGAACCAATCCAAATAACAGATACTCAGTCGTTTGAGAGCGCTTTCATGGGCGACGTGAAGGCGGGTTTTCCGTCTCCGGCCGAGGATATGCGTGAGAAACTGGACATCGTCAAGCTTCTGGTTCGTCATTCGGCTTCGACCTTTTTCTTCAGGGTGGACGGAGTGTCAATGGTGGACGCCGACATGGACGAAGGCGACATCCTGATAGTGGACCGCGCCGTGGACCCTTACAACGGCTGCAAGGCGGTGTGCTTCATCGACGGCGAGTACACGGTAAAGCGCGTTGAAATAGGGGAGAGGGGCGCCGTCCTAATGCCCTGCAACGAGAATAGCACCCGCTATAAGCCCATCCCGGTTGGTCCTGACAACGATTTCCTTATCTGGGGCGTAGTTACGTGGATCATTAAAAAAGCCTAATCCGGAGCCCAGAGGACGACAAAGTCCCTTCCCCGAGGGAAGGTATTTAGGGAAGGGGTAACGTTGACAAAGAAAAGTGCGGTGGAAAAGTTTCGCAGGTTCCACCAAACTTATTAAATAGCAATAATTTACCACCTGCGAAACTTGAATTAATAGGTGTACGCCCTTGCCGACTGCAACAATTTTTTCGTCTCGTGCGAAAGGGTTTTCCGTCCCGACCTGGACGGGAAGCCGGTGATTGTGCTGTCAAGCAACGACGGCTGCGCGGTGGCCCGTAGCAACGAAGCCAAAGCCCTGGGAATACCTATGGGCGCGCCTCTTTTCAAGATAAAGGACATCGTTAAGGCTAATAACGTCCAGGTTTTCAGCTCCAACTTCGCCCTATATGGCGACATGTCCAGAAGGGTACAGGAGGTCCTGAGGACCTACAGCCCCTGTGTGGAACAGTACTCCATAGACGAAGCATTCCTGGACCTTAGAGGCATGGAAGGAATTGATTTTCAGGCATACGCAAGGGAAATATCGGCCATGTGCCGAAAGCTCACAAGAATTCCGGTATCGGTAGGAATAGCTCCTACCAAAACTCTTGCGAAAATCGCATCCAAGCTGTGCAAGCAGTACCCGAAACTTCAGGGCGGCTGCTTTATGTACAGGCCCCAGGATGTGGAAAAGGTGCTTCGGAAATACCCGGTAGGTGATGTCTGGGGCATCGGGCGGCGTTCTCAGAAGAAGCTTCAGAACATGGGAATACAGACTGCATGGGATTATGTGCAGATTCCGGAAGAGGCGGTGCGAAAGCTCTTTGCTCTTCCCGGCTACAGGACCTGGAAGGAGCTGAAAGGCATTCCTTGCATAGAGTTCGAAGACATGGTCGAGCCTAAGCAAAGCATCTGTGTATCAAGGAGTTTTGTTAAAGAGATAACAGACTCAGCCACTCTTTGCGAGCAGGTCGCCAATTTCGCCGATTCCGCTGCCTCAAAACTTCGGAAACAGGGTTCTCTGGCACTGGAGATGTACGTCTTCGTCATGACCAACCGTTTCAAGGAAAACGCACCCCAGGCCAATGCCGGAATCTGCATTCCTTTCCCCGATGCCACGGCCGACTACAGGACTGTCATTTTGGCAGCAATCGACGGTTGCAGAAGGGTTTTCCGCCCCGGCTTCGGCTATAAAAAAGCAGGCGTAATATTTTCGAAACTGATTCAAGCCGAAGACTTTACGCGTTCCATCTTCGAGGATGAAGAGGCTGCGCTTAAGGAGGCGAAACTCTCGGGCGCAATTGACTCTATCAACAGGTCTTTCGGCGAGGGAAGCGTGCTTTTCGGCTCTCAGGGAGACGGTAAAATAAAGGTGGCGAACGAGCATTCGTCACCTCATTACACTACACTCTGGACCGATATTCCTTCGGTGAAGATTTAAGCTATTTTCTTTCTCTTTCTGCCGAAAATCAGCTTGAGCGCAAAAGGCAAAAGGAAGGAAGGGGACAGCAGAGAGTTGCTGCCGCTACGCTTTCCGCCGCCGATTAGCCTCAGGCCTGCATTAAGGAGAAGCTTGGGCGTAAATCCCTGCTTGAAGGCGTTGAAACTGCCCGCGACGCGATTGCCCCTGTCTTTGACGACCATGCTGTTACTGGCGATGGCGCTTTCCAGCTCGGACATGTTCCGGATGCCTGTGTACCTGTTACTCATGCTTTTCCTCCTCCTCTTCTTTAGGGAAAAACAGGTCGGCGAACATTGGTACGAAGCTGTCCCTGAACAGTTTGTCTCTGAGAAGGAAGATGACAACCAGCGCCAGTGCCAGCACGCCTGCGACGATGAAGGCCGCCAGGGCATAACTGCCGATGAGCTCCCCGAGCAACAGCACGAAAGCAAAGGCCAAAGCCATTACCAGGGCGCTCCCTATTGCGAAATACAGGAGCATTCTGGCAAGCGTGGACGAACCCTGGGAAAGGCCTTTTACGGTCTTCAGTTTGACGTCGTCAATCTTGGCGTCCGCGTAGGCTTTTGAATCCTGGACCAGGCGGCCCAGGTTCTCCGATGCTTTATTCATTCCCGGCTTTGGGACCTTCGGTTTCTTCGGCTCCTTCTTCGTCAGTTTCATCCATTTCCAGTTCCTCGGGGAGGATGGCTTTCTTCACGGAGTCAAGGGCTTTACCGGCAGCGTCTTTAACTTTGCGACGGCTTTCTTCACCTTTTGCAGGTGCCATAAGAACGCCCATGACTGCACCGGCGGCGAGACCGGTTAAAAGTGCGAAAAATGAACTTGCTTTCATAACGGTATGTGTTTAGTTATTGTTTTTGCCAACAAAAAATCACTGCAAATAACCGGCCATTCCGTGGAAAATTGCTAAATTTGCCGTACAAAAATTGAAGTGATGAAAAAGATTTTGCTTTTAGCGTGTATCGGCCTGTTTGGCGTTTCAGTTTGCGTTGTGAGCCCGTCATGCAGCATGTGTTCCGGCGCCAAGGAGCCTGATACCCTTAAGATAAACACCACGGAAGTAGGCGCCGGCATAATTGGCTACAATGGCCCGACGCCTCTGGAAATATCAGTGTGTGAGGGCGTTATTACCGGAATCAAGGCTTTGCCTAACACGGAGAGTCCCCGCTATCTGAAGCTGGTTCTTGACAGCGGTCTGCTTCAGCAGTTCATTGGAAAAACGGTACAGGAAGCCCGCGAAATGCAGGTGGACGCCGTATCCGGCGCAACCTTCACCTCGGAAGCAATGCTGGAGAATATTCGTCTGGGCTTGAGCGCAGATGAACAAAGTTCAAAATAATTTCGTAAATTTGCTTGGTTTTAGAATAATTGACTATGAAAAAAGTAAGATTCGTTTTTGCTGCCGCTTTGGCGCTTGCACTTGCATCCTGTAATAAGCTTGCAGTTGTTGAACAGCCCGTTCCCCAGGATATTCAGCAGGAAGAAAAGATTAGCGCGGAGGAAGTCGCATACAATCTGGAACTCGCCACCAAAGCCGTTGCCGAGGATGAGGAAACCATGGAGAAGCTCGGATTGTTCCTCCAGGAAGGCAAAGACGGCGACCACCTCTATATTGAAGTTACAAGAGGGGAATCCTGCTACGTTAAAGGTGAAGTCGGTCTCGTTAATGTAGACGGCCGCCTTGTCCTTGACCTTGATGTCCTGGCCATGGGCTTCATTCCTGTACGTGGTACCATCGACCCTGTTCAGTTTGTTAAGTATTATGTTCTGGCCGGTCTTTCAAATGACGTCTACGACGCTTACCGCAACGTCGCCAAAGCCAATGAAAACATCGATATCCTCGTTTACGAAGCCTACACCATATATCTGGACCTCGAGCTCGGAAAAACCGACAAAGATTTCGCAGTAAAGCTTTATATGGCAAACCTGGAAGATCAGGAATCAAGCCCCATCTGTCTGTCGGATTTGCTTGCTGAACTTCTCAAATCCAAACTGGAGCCCAGCGCCGAAGAAGAATAATCCTTTGTTAAGTTATACTGCCCCCGGTTTCCCTGAAAGCCGGGGGTTTTGATTTAAAGAGCCTATGCTGAAGACAGTTGAAGTAGTTGCGGCAATAATCCGGAAAGGGGACAAAATTTTCGCTACCCAGCGGGGCTACGGCGACTGGAAGGACTGGTGGGAATTTCCGGGCGGGAAGGTCGAGGCAGGGGAGAGCCCTGTCCAGGCGCTCCGTCGCGAGATACGTGAGGAACTGGATGCGGAAATCAATGTCGACAAATTCCTTACCACCATTGAATGGGACTATCCCGCCTTCCACCTGACCATGCACTGCTACATGTGCTCCCTCCTCAACGACTCCCTGCACCTGAACGAACACGAAGCTGCCCGCTGGCTCACCGCCGAAACCCTACGCTCCGTCCGCTGGCTTCCCGCAGACGATCAGATCCTCCCCGTTATCGAAAATGAGCTCTGAGAATTAAATCGTTTTGTTCTGCCACTTTTTCCGGTGGATGTATATGACGCACTGGATCCAGATGCAGAGTGCGTATAAGCCGTCGGCGGTCCAGCACAGGGCTATGTCGGATTTCAATATGCCGATGATGATGGTGCAGTATACGGCATAGATGCCCAGAGCGACTGCATCGAAGCGCAGGCAGACACGCGTATCTCCCGTTCCGGCGACGGATTGCAGATATACATTCCAGGGCAGGGTGAGGAGGATAGCCGCGCACATTACCCACAGGGTGGGAACGGAGCCCTGGATCAGGGCGGGAATATCGGTAAACAGGCCGATAATCCAGTGCGGGAAAATGGCAAAGACCGCCAGCAGCGGCACCATCGTTACAGCGCAAAGCATCAGCACCCGCCGGATAATTTGGACCACGCCTTCGGGATGGCCTTCACCAATGATGTTGCTCACCAGTGTTGCTGCAGTAGAGGCAAATGCCGCAGAGAAAACGAACGGGACCTCGGAAATACTCCGAACGATGTTGGCAATGGCCAGCTGCTCTTCGCCCAGATGCTCGATGAAGAGGAAGAATAGCAGCCACACGGAGACATTCAGGACATACTCCAGCATAACCCAGGAGGCGATGGAGAAAATGTGCTTGAGTTCCGCCCATACGGGTTTTACCATCTTCTGCAGGCCGTATTTCTTATCGGCCGTAAAGAAGGCCCATACAACGAAGAAGATGAAAGATATGCCTTCCGCGATGGTGGACGCCAATGCCGCACCCTTTATACCCATTGCCGGAGCACCCAGGTGACCGAAGATCAGCACCCAGTCCAAAAAGATATTGCTTACCACCAGTACGATGGAATTCCAGGTAATACTCTTGGTCTCACAGATCCCTACGTAGAAAGCACGGAACAGCGCTGTGAGGAATGCAAATAGCAGTCCCGGAATCCTCCAGTTCACATATACTACGGCAGCATTATAAATGTTTTCCGACTGCAGTATCCCCCGTAGCATAGGTGGTGACAGGAGATAAGAAAGGACCATGGTCACCAGGGCCAGTGCCGTCAGGAACCAGACGCCCTGCCAGAAAACACGTCCGATGGCACTGAATCCTGTTCCGTTCTCAGAGGCTTCACCGTTGCGTCGGCCTATGATGATTTGAACTCCTATCGAGAAGCCAAATCCAAGCATATACAGGATGGTAAAGTACACGCCTGCAATGGCCGATGCTCCCAGCTCAACCTCGCCCACGCGGCCCAGGAAGGCCGTGTCGGTCATTCCCAGCAGTTCCTCCATCACCAGGGCTACCAGAATAGGGAAGGTAATCCTCCAAATGGATTTGAAGGAATAACTCTCCGGGAGTTTGTATGCCGATGCTTTCATTACTTCCTATTCTTCTTCCACAAATTCCACTTTCATGCTGGCAATCCTGCCGGCCCGGATCTTATCTTTTTTGTAATCCCCGTTTTCTATGAAAAGATATCGGACCAGGGCATCAGCAAAGAGCCAGAACAGTACATAGAAAAACTCAAGTGCTATCTCATCGACAAAAAGCTTGATGACGCCAAGCAGGATTCCAGACCCCACGGTCCCTGCGACCATCCCCCAGAACACCCTTCTGTGATGCCTGTTTTCAGCCTCCGTTTTCCCAAGCATATAATCGGCGTCCGATAGAATGGTCTCCGTAATCATTTCCTTCTCTTTTTCGGTAAACTTTGGCCCGTGTATTTCCAGTACCAGAGGATACTCCTGCGGAATGCAATCTACCGTATTCAACAGTGCATCTGTGAATTCAGCGTCCACGGCCATAAAGCTCTCGGTGCTGAATTTACTGAGGATATCGTCAATCCCGCGCACTTTGCAGGTCAGGTAGGCAATCCCGTCTCTTATCAGATCCTTCTTCAGCCTGCTCTCTAACTGGGACCTTTTATTATAAAACTCTTCCTGTTTATCTTTTTTCAATCCAAACATATCAGTTTATTTTCTTTCCGCCAAAATACACTTCAGAGGGCTTGTTATAGCTGAAGCCTTCATGCTCTGCCGTAAGCAAGTCGTTGTCGAACACCAGGAAGTCGGCGTCCTTGCCGGCTTCGATAGAGCCCTTGGTGGCCTCGATGCCCAGTTGTTTGGCACCGTTGATGGTGTAGCCGATAATCATTTCTTCGATGTTCATTCTCTCGCTTGCAGGAGGGAATGGAGCAACGGTCCTGCTGTATTCGTCGAAGCGGGTCTTCTCGTTGATCCAGCGGGTCATGCCGATTTCCATGGCAAGATATGGACTCCAGTTCCTGAAATCGCCGTAGAAGACCTCATCGCTGGACCAGGTCACCAGGGCGCCGCTGTCCCACATAGTCTTGCAGCGGAACATGGAATGGGCGCGTTTCTCTCCGATAAAGGTGGGCCAGTACTCGATAGGATTGCCGCCTACGTTGCCGCTGTGCCACCATGGTGTGAAATTGGCCGTTACGCCCAGTTTTGCGAAACGGTCCAGATCGGTGTCGTCCTGAACCCAAAGATGAGCACAGGTAACCTTCACACGGTACTTGTCGCCCAATTCTTTCCGGGCCAGTTCCACGCCGTCCAGTACAACTCGGGACGATGCTTCGCCTACGGTGTGAACGTGAAGGTCCAAGCCTTCTTCATTGAGCTCTTTCAGGATTTCGGCCATCTGTTGCGCATTGAATGCTGTGGCTCCCGTCACACCGGTGTCCACATAGGGCGTCACCATGGCCGCAGTCTCAATCTTCAGGGTGCCGTCCATAAAGATTTTCAGCGTGTGCACTTTCATGTGCTCCGTGTTGAATTTCTCCCGGAAACGCTTCACTCCATCAAGGGCCTCCCTCATTTTGGCAGGCTGGGTAAGCACATAGCATCCATCCACATAGACCGGCAGTCTCCCATGTTTGTCCAACTTCTGCAGATATTCGTAAATGCGCTCATTCATCCCGTTGTGCTCCGGGAAACCGGCATCGAAGACACAAGTCACACCATACTGGATGGAGCTGTCCAGCCAGCGCAGGACCGCCGTGCTTATCTGCTCGTCCGTCAGGTCGTTGATGCCGTCAAAGAGCATAGGCCAGCTGGCAGTCTCGTACGAGTTTCCTGTCAGGTGCCCATCCTTGCGCACAAAATAGGCCAGTCCCGGCACGGGATCCGGCGTTTCATCGCTAATGCCATGTGCCGCCAGGATCTTGGAGTTGACCCAGTTGCTGTGTACTTCTCCCTCCAGAACCAGCATCTCCGCGTCCGGGCATATCGCGTCAAGTTCATCCTTGGAAAGTTCTTCCCCGGCCAGACAGGTGCGTTCCATCATGAACCTGTAACGCTTAAGGCCGGGATTCTTCTTAATCCAATCCGCCATGAAGGCCAGGCATTCCTTTTTTGTGGAGCACATCACTGGCACGCCCAAATCCAGGTATTCAAATCCTACACCGGTAGTTACATGGACATGGCTGTCAATGATGCCGGGCATGATGAATTTTCCGCCCAGGTCCGTGACTTCGCCTTCATAGGCCGAAAGGCCGGCCTCATCGCCTACATAGACGAATTTGCCGTCCTTGACGGCCAAGGACGTGGCAAGGGGACGCTTGCTGTCCGACGTGAAGATTTTCGCGTTTTTGATGATTTTGTCTGCTTTCATGATGGTGCGCTTTATTTGTTATTTGTTTCCACGTCCTTGGCGGCCTCAGGCAACTTGTACCAACTGGTCTTCTTGGACTAGTTGGTCGACGGGTATAATCTTTCTCATAATGACATGAACATGCATTTCACAAATATAGAAAAATAACAGTGAATATGCAAAACCGCCAACCTGGAACGGGTTGGCGGCAAACAAATGGAGCAAGCCTATTTGCGGCTCAAATACGCAGCGACACGCATGGCTACGTTGTCCTTGATGTTGTTGTAGAAAAGGCAGTAGTCCTCGTTGTGGAAACTCGCGTCGCCAAAAATGTTGGTGTAGGGGTTGAAGGGGCAATCTGCGTTGGTCTTCACGGAAAATTGCAGGTGAGCCGATTAATTATTAATTAAACACAATAATACTTGGTAAGGAAGTAGGTCCGTTCCCAATCCACGAGCTTCCGCTCGGATTCCTTCTCCGGATGAATATTGAATTCGTCAAAGACCATCACCTGCTTGTTCTCCAGATCATACAGCG